>Ga0307505_10000134_pt1 | contig 91966 bp, 88 predicted proteins | sample 23_S_MG_FD_202183 | JGI IMG/M metagenome (GOLD analysis project Ga0307505, IMG submission 202183) | Soil microbial communities from Populus trichocarpa stands in riparian zone in the Pacific Northwest, United States - 23_S | ecosystem: Environmental > Terrestrial > Soil > Riparian zone > Trees... | reverse complement strand
GCCGCCGGATGTGAGATACCGTCTTGAAAATCAAGAGCCGGAGTTGAATAAAAGCTCATGATTGGGATCGAAGACTTTGCCCGACTTCAGCACGCCGAAAGCAATATGAATGAGCTTGCGCATGGCCGCCCCGACGAGCTGCATTTTGCTTTTGCCGCGCCGCGCTAGACGCTGACAAAAACTGCGGACCACCGGATTGTGACGTTTGGCGACCATCGCCGGCAGAAACAGCGCCTTACGCACTCTGGCATTACCGGTTTTTGATAAGCGGGTTTGCCCGCGCCTGGTGCCAGAACGGTTATTTCTCGGCGTCAGACCAGCATAGGCAGCTACCTGGCGCGCCGATTTGTACTGCCTGATAGCTTCGATTTCCGCCAGCAGTCTGGTGGCCGTGCGTTTACCGATGCCGGGAATGGACTCCAGGAGTTGGCATTGCTGTTTGAGATCCGGATGGCGATCGACATGGTCATTAATCTGTCGCTCGGTGCGCTGGATCTCAGCATCCAGATGTGTCACTAGCTTACGTAGCGACTTGACCACTTCCTTCGTGTTCGTAACTTCGAGGCGATTTATTTGCTGCTGGCGCGTTTCGAGCAGATTTTCGCGATGCCGAGTCAAAGCTTGCAACTCACGCAAATGCGCTGGTGCTGGCGCCCAGGCAGCGGGTTGCTGTTTTTCGCAGAAGCGACGGATCAGTCCCGCATCCGGGCGATCGTCCTTATTGCGCAACAGTTCGCTCTGGCCGAAAGCTTTGATTTGTGCGGGATTGACCACACTGACCGTGTCGCCTTGTTCATGCAGATAAAGCGCCAGGGCTTCACTATAAGGACCGGTGGCTTCCAGGCAGGCATGAACAGGCCTGGCTTTATGTTTGCTCAACCAAACACAAAGCTCAACAAATCCTTCTTTGCGGTTAGCGAAGCGCCGATGGCGCAGCTTGTTGTTGATTGATAACTCCACGTGGAAACTGTCTTTGCTGATGTCAATACCGAGCGTAGGCAACATCATGTGCTCCTGAGAAAAACTTGTTCGAGTCAACCTTGTGCATGCAGGCTCATCTCCGTGGGAGAGGCCATTAGATACCGTTCGACTTTTAATGAACAAGCAAGTGGAGGAGAGATCTGATCTCACATACAGACTCGATGGTCTAAGGCGAGCACAGGCTGCTCTCCCCCTCCATTGTCCGGGTGCGACCCAGACAAACTTAAAACACCGTGGTACGACAAAACAAGATACAAGGCGAGGCTCCGCCTCGCCGTTACCCCTTAACTGATCAATGGGCTGCGCCCCCGGTTCGGGACCAACTACTGCGAAGCCTGACCAAACCACTTTTAACCAAAGCTGAACACGTGCGAACATCGGGTTAACTCTCGACGTTCGCACGTGTCGCATCACTAGCGCTTTTGTTAAGGCTTTCTTTGCGTCTTTGCGCCTTTGCGGGAAACCTATTCGTCCGTTGGCTCTCGCACCGCTTCGAGGATGTCGATCTTTAGTTTTTCTTCTCGGCCTTTTCTTCAACGACCGGTGGCGCGGCGTCTACGGAGAATGCCGACAGCTCTTTTGAGTTGCGCAGGTTGAATACGCGACCCTCAGCATCGTCCACCTGGTAGTCGGGCTCTTTGTCTTTGAACATGATCTGCCGATCGCCTCGGCCGGTCTCCATGTGCACTCCGATCAAGCCCGCGCCTTTTTCTTTGCCTTCCTTAACAGTCGTCAGGACGTAGACGTAGTTGCCGGAGGTCTTCGTCGCGCTGTAGCGCTTGCTGACGAATTGTTCGTAGGCTGCGAGTGAGTTGATTCGCTGACTGTTGGCCCAACGGTTTTGGCTAGTACCGTAATAGCTGTTTGCCGCTGCCGCAGTCGCGGACGTGTAGGCGAGCGCGGTCAAGCCCGCCATCGCGATCTTTTGCCAGCCCGGCACGCCCGGAGCTTCATACTTTACCGACCAGGCAATATTGCGTGTGCGCGGATCGAAAGCGAGCAGGTGTTGCTTGCCTTGCACCACGACCGTGCCGTTTTCACGCCGGTACAGGGCGACAGGTTCGTCGGTAGTGTCACCACCTTTTGAACCGATCGCTGAGAGACCACCAAAACCAAACTTCGCCACCTTCGCAACCGTGGCTGCAGTGCCGAGGTTGTTCTTAAACTCCAGCTTCATCTTATAGGCTTCTTTTGCCTTACCGGTGCTGGAGGTATCGAGCGCGATCACGTTCTTGGCATCTGCGAGAAGGACGAGATTCTCGTTCGGGAGCACCACCATGTTCGTCACACTTTCCTTCGCTCCCTCGTAGTACCAGAGTGTGGCGCCGCTCGCTTTGTTAACCGCGGCAACACCAAACGGTTTCTTGTTTACATACTCGCGTTTGCCGAAGTCGTAGAACGCGCCGCCGAGCCGGCCATAAAGCACATTGTCGATCAGTTTCAACTCGGCAACTGCGCCACCGAAGTCCTTGCTGGTCCATTTGAGGGCACCGCTCTGTTTGTCAATCGCTCGCAACTGGCCCTTCGCCGAAGTGTAAATCGTGTCGCCGTCAATCAGGGCCTGAGCGTTGCCGCGTTTGATCGAACCTTCGGTGACGTCGTACTTCACGCCCCACATGAGCTTTCCATCCTCGAGCGAATAGCGGTGAAGTCCGGCATACGTGAAGTAGACCGAATCGCTGTCGTGCACAGGCTCATTCGCGCCGGAGAGGTCAAACTTCGGAAAATACTTGCTGCCGCGTTCAATGCCGTAAAGATCGACGTTGTCCGGATAGTCGGCTTCCCAGATCAGTTCACCGGTCGTCAAACGCAGGGCGGTGATCTTCGGTTTTGCTTTGTTCGCGTTGTTACTTGGAACGGTGACGAGCAGAACGAGATCTTTCTCGTAAACCGGCTCAACGGCGACAGTGGCACCCTTCAGTTTGTCGGTCTCCCAGATGTTTTGCCCGGTGAGAAGATCCAGCGCAAAGAGCTTGGTGCCTTTGCTGAAAGTCCCCGACGTGTCGGAGACAAAGAGAAGCGGCGTTCCAGGGATCGTCTCCACTTCGAATTCTTCCGTTCCCGCCAGATCGTTGCGGGTCCAGATCGTCTGGCCGCTTTGGCCGTCGAGCGTGTAAAGCCCGGACTTCGATCCGACGAGTATCGAGCCAACGTCAGTCACGCGATACCACTTGATATCCGTGTTGGGTTTATGCGTCCAAAGCGCAGCGGCTTGAGTTGTCGCGGCCAGCAGAGCACCGATTACTAACGCGGAAATTAGGTAGGCCAGGCCAACCCACCACGGTTCTTCCATACGGCGGACCGGAATGTGGGTTGTGCTTGTTTTGAGAGGAACGGGCATCTAAGACCTCCTGAAATTGTTTCGGTTTGGGGCCAGGGAAGCGTCGTCGCGAAAACAGGATTGATCACAACGCACAGGTTGAACTTATAATGGGCGCGAACTACGCTTCCGCGGCTTCCCCGTGGGGGCGGCAAATGTGCCCTCATAATCAATCGCAAAAAAATCGGGCTTGAAGGGTCAAGCGGCGAAAAGTTTTTTCCGGCGACCACCGATAGGAGCGTGAAGAACTGATAGATGGCGTAACAGGACTGCTTAGGCAAGCGCAGGCTGGCGACCGCGCGGCGCTCGATGAGTTGTTGCCGCTCGTTTATCTCGAGCTCAAGAAGATTGCGGCGCGCCAGCTTGCGAGCGAACGGCCCGGACACACGCTGCAAGCCACGGCGCTCGTTAACGAGGCTTACTTGCGTCTGGTGGACCAGCACTCGGTTGACTGGCGCAACCGTGCGCACTTCTTTTCCATCGCCGCCGAAACGATGCGGCGTGTTCTCGTCAACCACGCCATCAGCCGCCGTTCTGAGAAGCGCGGCGCCGGCGCGACCGTGCTACCGCTCGACGAAGCCACCAGCTTCTCAAACCGGCGCGAGGTCGACCTGATCCTGCTCGACGAAGCACTCACACGCCTCGCGACGCTCGATAGCGTGCAGGCGCGCATCGTTGAGATGAAGTTCTTCGCCGGCCTCTCGAATGAAGAAGTGGCCGCAGTTCTTTCAACGTCCGAATCAACCGTCAAGCGCGAGTGGCGCAGCGCCAAAGCGTGGCTCGCGACGCAGCTAACTTAAAGTCACACTCCTCTCAACTATGTCCCCCGAAACCTGGCAAGAAATCAAACGAATCTTCGACGCCGCGGTCGAACTTGAACCAGCCGCGCAAGGCGCTTTTCTCGACACGGCCTGTCCCGACGCTACCGCTCGGCGCGAGATCGAGAAAATGCTCGCCGCCGACTACGCGACCGTACTCGATCATTCGCCGCTGGCGACCCACTCGTTCGCTCAAGGCGCACGCCTCGAAGACCGGCGTATTGGGCGCTATCGCATCGTGAGTGAAGTGGGACGCGGCGGCATGGGCGCAGTCTTCGAAGCGGTGCGCGACGATGGACAGTTCGAACAGAAGGTCGCCGTCAAAGTTATTTTGAGCGGCCTCAACACTGACACGATCGCCCGCCGCTTCCGCAACGAGCGGCAGATACTCGCGTCGCTCGAGCACACGAATATCGCGCGTCTTTTGGACGGTGGAATGAGTGACGATGGTCTGCCGTTCTACGTGATGGAGTTCATTGAAGGTGAGCCCATTGATGAATACTGCAGCGCGCGCGACCTTGGCCTGCACGCGCGGCTCGACTTGTTTCGTCAGGTCTGTGCGGCTGTCTCCTACGCGCACCGGCGGCTGATCGTTCACCGCGACATCAAGCCATCGAACATCCTCGTCACTCCGGCGGGCGAGGTCAAACTGCTCGACTTCGGTATCGCAAAAGTCGTCTCGCAGACAAACGATGGCGTGCGCGGCACCGCGACGCAGCTCGGGCTGATGACGCCCGCCTACGCGAGCCCCGAACAGTTTCGCGGCGATCAGGTAACGACCGCGACGGACATTTACAGTCTCGGCGTCGTGCTCTACCGGCTGCTGACTGGGCAGTTACCGTATAACTTAAACGGTCTTCGGCTCGATCAAATGTTGCGACTCGTTTGCGACACGGAGCCGCCGCGCCCCAGTCACGCGATTGCGGATTCAGAGATCAAGACTCGCCCGAGCGAGAGCACTGATGCCTTTCAAACAGAAACTCGATCCGCGATTTACAACCCGCAATCATTGAAGGGCGATCTCGACAACATCGTCCTGAAGGCTCTCAAAAAGGAGCCGGATCGAAGATACGAGTCAGTCGAACAGTTCTCGGAAGACATACGCCGTTATCTGGTCGAACTGCCTGTTTCAGCTCGCCCAGACACCTTCTCGTATCGCACGTCGAAGTTCCTCAAACGTAACCGGGTGGCAGTGATTGCTGCGTCGCTCGTATTCGTCGCGCTGATCGCGGGCATCGTGGGCACGACCTATCAGGCGCGGGCCGCGCGGCGCGAACGCGAACGCGCCGAGAAGAGATTCGAGCAGGTGCGCAAACTGGCAAACAACGTCGTCTTCAAGTACCACGACGCGATCGCCGATCTGCCGGGCGCTACTGCAACGCGCGAGATGCTCGTAAAAGACGCGCTCGAATATCTCGACAACCTCTCGCAGGACGCGCAGGACAACCCCGACCTCGCGCAGGAGCTTGCCCTCACTTATCTCAAGATCGGAAACGTGCAGGGCGAGACCTATCGCGCAAACCTCGGCGATTCCACCGGCGCGCTCGTAAGCTACGGCAAGAGCGTCGAGATTCTGGAGAGCCTGGTTCGCAAGGACGACAGGAATGCCGCGCTGCTCAATAATCTGCGTGTGGCCGTGCAGCAGAAAGCTTACCTGCTCGTCAGGCTTCAACAGTGGAAAGAGGCCGAGGAGATGGGCCAAAGGGTGGTGGACATCAGTCGCCGGCTCGTCTCGCTCGATTCCGGCAACCTGGACCATCGCAACGCGCTTGCTCGCAGCTATCAGGTCAAGGGCGACACGATGGAGTTTGCGGGCGGTGATGAGGAGGTCATCAAGTGGTATCGGCTATCAGCAGAAGAGGCGCAGGCCGCGCTCGCGAAGAACCCTTCGGGCGAGACGATTCGCCGCGTGATGGCCGCCAACCTCCAGCGCCTCGGCACGCGGCTCGAATACCGCGCCGAAACGCTGCGCGAAATGGGAACGCCTGACGCGGAGATCGCGCCCTACTACGTTGAAGCCGAGTCGCTGCATCGCCGCTCGTTCGATCTGAGCGAAAGACTGCAGAGCGAGTTCCCTCAGACGGAGGTCTACCGTCGCTTCGTCGCGGCCACCAGTATCAACCTCGGCACAGCGATGGCCCGCGTCGGCAAAGGAGAAGAGGGAATACCCTACATCCTGCGTGCGCTCGACATCCTGCGCGCGATTTCCGATCAGGATTCCAAAAACAACGAAGCCAAGCGGGACGTGGCTGAGTTGTGGCAATACATGGCTTTCGCCCGCGACGCGATGGGCCAGAGCGGGGAAGCCGTTAAGGCCAATCTTGAATCGCTCAGGATTCTCGAAGAGATTGCGACGAACGATCCGTCAAACTTTGAGTTTCTCAAACAGACGCACCTCACCTACAACAAGACGGGCGACATCTTTCTCAGGCAGGGGAAGCTGACCGAAGCGCTCGCTTACTACCGTAAAGGAACGGATTACGTCGCGCAGATGTCCACGCTCAACGACAACTCCCAGATCGCAGTGCTGCGCAGCGAATCCAACCGCAAAGTCGGCGAGGCCCAACTCGCGATCGCGGCCACGAACAAAGATTCCGCCGCGCTCGCCGAAGCGCGTTCACACCTCCTGAAGGCGCAGGAAGATTTGCTCAACCTGCAGCGCAGAAACGAACTGGGCAAAAACTACGAACACAAACTGACCCTCATCTCGGCGGAGCTTGATAGAACTTTCTAGAACGCCGAGCGTCCCGGTTACAGGAAAGCGCTCCTGCAAATACCAAATCTATGGTATTTCCCACCGAGCCACGAAACGATAGGGTCAACAAGCTGTTAATCACATCCTGCGAAGCCGCCTAGCGCGGCTTAACGGCGTGTGTAAATGTGGTTCAAAGAAGGGGTCAAAGAAATGCAACCGCAACCGGAAAAAAAGGAAACAGATAAAGATTCGCACGGTTGGATCGGTACGGAGACACTCAAGACTCGATTCGGCGAGTTCGAGTTTAAGAACGGCTATCCGACCGCCGACGCGGCCGAAGCTCTCCTCGAACAACTCAAGTTCAATCGGGCGATAGACGTTTACCTCACCCAGATCCCGTCCGTCGGGATTACTGCCGAGCACATTGGTTTGGCCGACTTCGGAGCAAAGCGTTCCCACCAGATGATCATCTGGGAAACACTGATGGACGCCGAAACGATCCTGCTCACTGCGAATACCGAGACGGTCTACGCCCTGGGTAAACTGGATTTGAAGACCGAGGGCCCAATGGTTCTTGAAGCACCGCCAAAGATGCTCGGCTTTGCGATGGACGCTTTACAACGTTATCTGGTTGATATTGGGCGGCTCGGTCCAGACAAAGGTGCGGGGGGAAAATATCTATTTCTGCCGCCTGGATACACGGGCGCGGTTCCGGAAGGTTATTTTGTCTTAAAGTCTCCCACCTACACGGTCGGTTTCGGTATGCGGGGCTTTAAGGTAGACGGCAAGACCGACCAGCCTGTTGCGCTCATGAAGCAAACCAAAGTCTATCCGTTGGCCCAGGCATCCAATCCGCCGACGATGGAGTTCTTGAACGGCTCCGGTCAGGCAATAAACGCGATCCACACTGACACGATTCGCTTCTTCGAGATGCTGGCCGAACTTGTTGAAGCAGAGCCGGCTGACATCTTCACGCCGCTCGAGCGTTTCCAAATGCAGAATATCGGCATCGAGAAAGGCAAGCCCTTTAATCCCGACGCAAAGACCCGGGCACTGCTTTCGGAAGCAGCTCGAACCGGAAGCGCAATGGCGCGGGCCAATAGTTTTGCTTCGCCGATTCGCAACACGTACTACTACGACGACCGCAAGTGGCAATTTGTCGGGGAAGTGCCTTACAACTTTGTGAAGGACGGCATCCTCGAGGTTGATCATCGCGCATACGTCTATTACATGGCACTCGGAAATTCACCTGCCATGATGTCAAGAAATGTAGGTGTGGGTTCCTATTACCTTTGGACGTACAAGGACGCAGACGGAAACTTTCTCGACGGCGCCAGGAATTACAAACTTCACGTCCCGGCCAACGTACCAGCCAAAGACTTCTGGTCCGTGCTCGTTTACGACTCGCTCAGTAGATCAATGTTGAAGACCAGCCAGAAGTTTCCCTCCGTAAGTCTCTACTCTGGTCCAACTGCCAACGCTGACGGATCGGTGGATGTTTACTTTGGCCCCGAGATGCCCAAGGGCCAAGAGAAGAACTGGATTCAAACTGTGGAGGGCAAGGGCTGGTTTCCGATCTTTCGCTTCTATGGACCACTGGAACCGCTCTACGACAAGACCTGGAAACTGTCTGACATCGAGAACGTGAAGTAGGTTCCTTGCTTCCGGTGTAGAATACGGAAACGCAGCGCAGTGGAGTTGGCCAGCAGGGTTCGGTTTCGTGCTGTTTTGTTACTCATATCGACCTCAACATAGAAAGGGAAAGACGATGAACTTGATAAACACGACCTCCCGCCGGATCGGGAGCAGTCTGGTAGTGGTCGTCCTCACTCTGTGCGGTTTGGCGGCGCACGCCGCCGCCGACGAGCAGGTGCCGTTCACCGCCACCGCCACGGCAGTGATCACGGGTGTGACAAAGCTGCCTGGTGGGCTGACCCAAGTGAACTTCAACACTTCGGGCTCGGCGACGCATCTCGGGAATTTCTCGGGACCGTTGACACGCCTCCAGGATAATCAGGGGACTTTTGGCAGCACCGCGGTCATCGTCGGGGCCAACGGGAAGGACAGTGTGTTCTTTGCCGTCAGTGGGCGCTTTGAACGTTCGAAGGACAAGTGTGTGGCCACTTCCACGGGTACTTACACCGTGACCGGCGGCGCCGGCGCGTTCGCTAACGCCACAGGGAGCGGGACCATCGAAACGCGAATCGACCTGTGCGCCGGTACTGCCACAGGGACGTATACGGGGACGATCTCCAAGCCGAACTCGAACTAAGCGGAACTTGCATAGCAGTTCAACTCCGGTAAGACTAGCCTGGTCTTATGTAATTTACGGCTGCCGTTATTGGCGGCCGTATTTTATTTGTAGCAAGGCTCCGATGAACTCGTGGGCCATTGCATATCGGTAAGCGCCATTGGCATAACCTCCGATTGATACTAAAATGTAAGCCTCGATTTCCGACCTGAAGACGTCAGATTACATCGCCCTGTAATCTGATTCGTCCCGACTTCATGAACTCAAAGGCTGCTGAGTTTTTGCCAATAGTTGTACGACTTACCACATGGCTCCTTCACCGCCACAAGTTTCCCTCAGTGCCCTCGCAAGGCTGTCGTTACTAATTCTGCTCTGGTGTCCCAACGCTGCTGCACAATACAGCTTCGACAGTTGGACCACCGATAACGGACTCCCCCAAAACTCCATCTACTCAATCATCCAGACCCGCGACGGCTACTTGTGGATGACGACCTTCGACGGTCTGGTGCGTTTTGATGGAGTGCAGTTCAAAGTATTCGACAAAAGTAACACCAAAGGACTCGGCACCAACCGCTTCACCGCTCTTTACGAAGACAAGGATGGCACTCTTTGGGTGGGTACGAACGATGGCGGATTGACACGCTATCGTGACGGGGTATTCACCTCCTACACGGTTGCAGACGGAGTCCCGGAAGGTCCAGTTCTATTTTTCTCCCTCGACTTGAGGGGTGAGTTGCTCATCGGCATTGGCGCCGGCCGGTTTTACATGCGCGAGGGCAAATTCATCAGCGCCCCGCCCGAGTACCTCGTTCCGGTTCTGAAGGACAATTATCTTGCGCCTTCCGGATCACAATGGACCATCGAAGCAAACGAAGCCAGGCAGATCAACGATGGGCGCGTGACTCGATACCAGCTCAAGCTGAAAGGTACTTATTACGCACGGCCCTACGAAGACAGCAAGCGCAACCTGTGGTTGGGCGATGAGTCGGCGATGTACCGCTTACGAGACGGCCAGGTCACGCGCTACTCGCAAAAGGAAGGCGTACCGCAGCGTGGAGTCTTGCGCCCGTATTGTGAAGATGAGCAGGGCGGTGTCTGGTTTGCAGCGGACGGCGCTGTCGCTCGCTTCAAAGATGGAAGATTTACCAGCTATGGAAACGATCGCGAGTTAGCCGGTTTGTCGATTACCTACCTCCTTAAAGATCGCGAAGGGACAATCTGGATCGGCACATCGGGCGGGCTATACCGCCTGACAAGACAATTCATCACTGGGTACTCAACCGCGAGTGGGCTTCTTCACCGCGAAGTCTATCCCATCTTGCAATCCCGCAACGGCGACATCTGGGTCGGCTCCATACTCGGCCTGAGCCGATTCAGAAACGGAGTATTCCATAACACTCCGCTGCCTGTGCCCGCTAACAACGTACAAGCGCTGAGTGAAGACGGTACGGGACGCTTATGGATCGGGATCGTTGGCGGATTACTCCGCTACGAGAACGGCAAACTTGAAAACCTTTCGAGCCTCGTGGGCGGAGCAACTGTCTGCACGATTCTGACTGATCGAAACGGCGACGTCTGGGTTGGTTCAGAACGCGGCCTGTTCAGATTCAGGGAAGGGCAAGTAGTTGCTTACTACACGACGAAAGAAGGCCTTCCCTCGGACGATGTGAGAGTGATTCATGAAGACCTCCAGGGCCGACTCTGGGTTGGAGCCGCAGGAAGTCTCGCGCGCTTCGAAGACGGGAAATTTATTTCCTACCCGATTTCTGAAAGTGTGGCGCGCAGTCACATCCGGTGCATCTATGAAGATGCTGACGGGACGTTCTGGATTGGAACGTACGACGATGGTCTCAGCAGATTTCGCGACGGGCGCTTCGTCAATTATCGTGTGGACCAGGGGCTATTCGACAACGGCGTCTTTCATATCAGCGAAGATCGTCATGGATACTTTTGGATCAGTTGCAACAGGGGTATCTATCGAGTCAGTCGCCGGGAGTTGAACGATTTCGCCGATGGCAAGATTTCCACGATCAACAGCGTCGCATACGGAAAACGCGACGGCATGCTCAACATCGAGTGCAACGGTGGGCGGGAACCTGCGGGAATCGTCACTCGCGATGGAAAATTCTGGTTTCCGACACAGGAAGGCATAGCAGTAGTTGATCCAGAGGCCGTATACGTCAATCCGCAGGCTCCGCCGGTGATGATTGAGTCGATCACTCTCGAGCGCAATCCAATTGATTTTCAGAATGGCATTACTATTCAGCCAGGTCAGCGTGGTTTGGAGATCAGTTACACCGGACTCAGCTTCATCAAGGCTGACCAAACCAGATTCAAATACAGACTCGAAGGACTGGATGTTGACTGGATTGATGCAGGCACGCGCCGTGTTGTGTATTTCCCCTATCTGCCTCCCGGCAATTACACGTTCCACGTAATAGCCGCCAATAGCGATGGCGTGTGGAACAGAGTGGGCGCCAGCGTCAACGTGCTCGTACGCGCTCCTTTCTGGCGACGTTGGTGGTTCTGGCTGCTCTGCTCGATCGCAGTAACAGGTATCGCAGCGTTTGCGATCAGGAGCCGGCTGGTCCAATTAAAGAAGAAGCAACTGCAGCGCGAAGCTTTTTCGAGGAGACTCATCGAATCGCAGGAAGGCGAACGCAAGCGTCTCGCCCGCGAATTACACGACGGCCTCGCTCAAAGCCTCATGATCGTTAAAAACTGGGCGCTGATGGGTTTGAACTTGCTCGCCGAAGACAATCCCGCCCGCGAGCATCTGACGGAAATTTCTGAGACTGCTTCCCTGGCTATCGACGAAGTCCGCGAAATCTCACGTAACCTGACGCCCAGTCAACTCGAAAGACTCGGATTGACAAGTACGATCGAGCAGATGTTGCGCCAGATCCGAAATTCTACGGATATCGAATTCATAACCGAAACAGATAATATCGACGGGCTGTTATCCAAAGAGTCTGAAATCAATCTGTACCGCGTGCTGCAAGAATGCCTCAACAACATCCTCAAGCACAGCGCGGCAACGAAAGCCTGGTTGTCAATCAAACGAACCCCCGGCGGCGCGCAGATAATCTGTAGAGATAACGGAAAAGGATTCGATCCCGAAACAATTTCGCTGAGCAGCGGTATGGGGTTGCCCGGGATGGCGGAACGTGTGCGAATGCTGGGTGGGAAATACACGGTGGACTCTGCATTAGGAAAAGGTGCGACGATCAGCGTCACTATTTGAGCTGTCTTCTCTGTGCAACCTCTGTGTTCTCTGTGTCTCTGTGGTTGTTTCCCGAAGATCTCATTCACCACTGAGACACAGAGAACACAGAGGTTGCACAGAGAAGAGCAATGAACTATGAGGAAAGAAATCAGAGTTCTGATCGTCGACGATCATCCCATCTTTCGCAGCGGTCTTCGATTAATGATCGAAGCCGACTCGCTGCTGAAAGTCGTAGCCGAAGCCGGGGACGGCGAGTCGGCGCTCGCGTACATCCGTGAACTGCAACCTGATGTCGCTGTACTCGATATGGATATGCCGCCGCCCGATGGGTTGGCGGTTGCTCGTCAGGTTCGTGCGGAAGGATTACCAGTCGAGGCAATCTTTCTAACGATGCACAACGACGAAGCCTTGCTCAATGCTGCTCTCGATGCCGGCGTGAAGGGCTTCATAGTAAAAGACGGCGCCGCAAACGAACTCACCGCCTGCATTAAAGCCGTGGCTGCAGGCAGGAATTTCATCGGCCCAACACTCTCCGGCCACCTGCTGAAGAGACGCAATAGCCCTGACACACCGGTCGCACAATCATCTGGCATCAACGATCTCACTGCGGCAGAACGCCACGTCCTGTTGCTGGTCTCCGAATCCATGTCCAACAAAGAGATCGCCGAAAAGATGTTCATCAGCATCCGCACCGTTGAGCATCACCGCTCAAACATCTGCGCGAAACTCGGCCTCATCGGCAAAAACGCGCTGCTTACCTTCGCGCTTACACACAAGTCTGAACTTTAACCACAAAGAGAATGCTTTGCTGATCAGTTTCGTGTTGTTTGTGCCTCTTCGTGGCCAAAAATAGGTGCTACTACCTATATCAAAATAGGTAGTAGCTCCGATTCCCCGCCTGCGCGTTCCGCGCATAATCCGCACCTCTCATACCCAGAACGAAACGGGACCCGTAAGGATTACCCATCTGCCAACAGTTAACGTTCAACAGGAGAAAATACGCATGACAGAACTTACTCACAACTTCTCAAAGTTGTTTTTTGGCGCGGCGACTCGAGTAGTAACGCTGGCGCTGTTTCTCGTAGTCTTCGGAGCAAGCGCGGCGTTGGCTCAACCCAGAGCTTACGTGCCGAATATTCGTAGCGACAATGTTTCCGTGATTGATTCGGCGACCAATACGGTGGTGGCAACCATCCCGGTGGGAAATTTCCCAGTAGCAGCAGCCGTCACGCCAAATGGGGCCTTCGCCTACGTGACGAATCTTGCTGATAACAACGTCTCAGTGATAGACGCTGCAACCAATTCGGTGATTGCTACGGTACCAGTTGGAACGCAGCCTTTCGGATTAGCCGTCACGCCGAATGGGGCATTCGTCTACGTCGCCGCCAGTATCAGTAACTCTGTTAGCGTGATAGATACCGCCACCAATACGGTAGTGGCCACCATTGCGGTAACGCGAGCGCAAGATGTAGCTATCACGCCGAATGGGGCCCTCGCCTACGTGACAGCGCAGTTTGGCACGGTCACAGTCATAGATACCGCGACCAACACGGTGACCACCACTGTGCCCGGTATAATTGCTCCAACAGGAATAGCGTTTACGCCAAACGGGGCTTTCGCCTACGTGGTGAGTCCTATTGTTGGTGCCGGCACAGCCTCTGTAATAAGCACCTCGACCAACACGGTGGTCGCCACCATAACGGTAGGAAGCGCACCGTTCGGAGTAGATATCACTCCGACCGGCGATTTTGCCTATGTGGCGAATTCTGCTAGCAACGACGTCTCAGTGATAGATACGGCCACTAACACAGTGGTCGCCACCATACCCGTTGGAGTGAGTCCGCAAGGAGTAGCTATCAATCCCGACGGGACTTTCGCCTATGTAGCGAATGGTGGTAACGACAACGTTTCAGTGATCGACATAGCCACTAATACGGTGATCGCCACCATACCCGTTGGAGACGCCCCTGGATTTCTAGCCTTTCCAGTGAAGGCGGCTGGGCCAACAAACATCGAACAGTGCAAGAAAGGCGGTTGGGGGACCTTCACCAACCCGACGTTCAAGAACCAGGGCGACTGCGTTTCCTTCGTCAACCGCATGAACCACCAGAGCAATTAAGCAAATCAGGCTCACAACAATTACAAGTGCTCCCCAGGCCGGGCTTCGCCCGCCGGTCTGGGAGTTCAAAAGGAGAGTGTCAACATGATGAATCTGACTCAGAGTTCTTCAAAGCGATCTTCTTAGCGCAGCGTTTCGAGTAGTAACTCTGGCGCAGTTTAGGTTTGGCCGTTCAAGGACTAAAAGGAGAAATACCATGTTTCCACGCGTAAATACTCTGCTGGCAGTTGTCTTCGCGATATTGCTGTCAGGTTCCCTCGTGACCGCGCAGCCGGCGCGTGCTCCGAAGGTAATCATCGATACTGATTTCAACACCATCTTTGATGACGGGCAGGTAGCGGTAATGGCAGCGCAGCTTCATTCTCAGGGTGTCATCAAATTGCTCGGGTTCACCGTTGCCTCGGGAAATGCGTGGCGCGATCAGGAAGTCGCTGAGTGCCTCAAAGCGGTCGAACGCCTGGGACTTGAAGGGCGCGTCAAGGTCTATGTCGGCGCGCAGTATCCACTGCTGCATGACTTTAAGTCGCACCTTCACGAACAACTCTTGTTTGGCCCACCCATTGATTATGTCGGTGCGTACGCAAGCCCGCAGCCGGGTCCCAATGACCTTGTTCCTCCGCCCGATGGGTTTGCTCTACACACAAAGCCAGCCAAAGAGGATGCGGTAGACTTCATCATTGAAACTATCCATCGCTATCCCCACGAAGTAACTATTCTCGAGATTGCACCGCCGACTAACCTGGCGCTCGCGATCCGCAAGGACCCGACCATTGTTCCCCTGATCAAGCAAGTCATAACCATGGCCGGGCAGATGTTCGTTGCCGGTAACTCCTATCTGGACAACGCGGAGTTCAACTGGTGGTTCGATCCTGAAGCAACGAAAATTGTCCTGCGTGCCGAAATTCCTCATTTCATCATTCCCCTGGACTGCACGAATACTCTCCCTCTCACGAAGGACGTTTTCCTTCAGATTACCCAGCATCAGCCACAAACCATTATCACCAGGTTGTATGAAGAGACTTTTGCTCCCTTCTTTGGTCCTGGCCCTCCGCCCTTTATCCCGTTTATCTTCGACACTACCGCGTTCGCCTTCCTCGTTGACCCTTCGCTGGCGACGGACGTTAGAGATTTGTGGGTAGATGTGAACACCACTTTTGATCAGAATTACGGCAGGTCGATTGTATTCAGTTCAGATCCGTTTCCTACGATTGGCCTGCTCCAGAAATCCAAGGTGATTTTCCGCCTGGATAACGCCCGGTTCTATGCCTTTTACGTAGACTTGTTAACCCGGCCGGTTCCCGTGAGGGGTTCGCCGCATAACTGACGGATGTCCCTAGCCACAAAGAATAGCCACAAAGAGCACAAAAAGCACAACTGCCTTTCCTAAATCAGTTTTGTGCTTTTGTGCCTCTTTGTGGCTAAAAATAGGTAGTACTACCTATATCAAATGGGTAGTAGCTCCGATTTCCCGCCCGCGTGTTCCGTAGATAATCCGCCTCGCTCACAAGCCCAGAACGAAAGACGGTAGCGACGAAATGAAGTTGCTAATTGTGGACGACCACGCGGCCATGCGCCGCCTGATCGGACGTGTGGTCAGCGACATGGTGAGTGAAATTGAGGAATGCGGCGACGGCGCCGATGCTCTCGATGCGTATCACCGCTGTCTTCCTGACTGGGTCTTGATGGATGTCGAAATGGACCAGATGGACGGAATCACAGCGACGCGAGAAATCCTCCTTTCCTATCCACGCGCGCGGGTCGTGATCGTCAGCAAGTACGACGACGATCAGACTCGAGAGGCGGCCCGAAAAGCCGGAGCCCGCGGATATGTGTTGAAAGAAAACCTCATCGCCATCCGCGCGCTGTTGCTGGAAACGGGACCGTAGGAAATAACAATCTGCCAAGAACAATCAAGGTTCAAAGGAGAATGTAACCATGAAGAATCTTACTCAGAAGTTGTCGAAAGTATTTTGGGGCGCAGCGATTCGCATAGTAACGCTGGCGTTGTTTGTAGTTGTCTTTGGGGCCGGCGCGGCGCTGGCTCAAACCAGGGCTTATGTCACGAATGGTATTGACGACACTGTCTCAGTGATAGACCCGGCGACCAATACGGTGGTGGCAACCATCCCGGTGGGACACCTTCCACAGGGGATAGCCGTCACGCCAAATGGGGGCTTCGTCTATGTGGTGAATCAGGATGGCAACAGTGTCTCCGTAATAAGTGCGGCAACTAACACCGTGGTTGCTACTGTGCCTCTGCCGGCTGCAGAAATTCAGCCAATTGCAATAGCCATCACTCCGAATGGAGCTTTCGCCTACGTCTCAGGCATTGGCGGCTTGGTCAAGGTGATAAGCACGGCAACCAATACGGTGACTGCCACTATACCGACGGGGGGAGTTTTGGCGACTTCTCTCACCATCACTCCGAATGGAGCATTCGCGTATGTGGCGAATCTGGCTTCCAACCATGTCACGGTAATAAACATGGCAACCAACACAGTGGCCGCAACTGTGCCGATTGCAGGTTTTCCGCAAGGAGTAGCTATAACTCCGAACGGAGCTTTCGCCTACGTGACTGGCGCCTTTTCAACCTCTACCGTCTTTGTAATAAGCACCGCGACTAACACGGTGGTCGCCACCATACCGGTTGGATCAGGCCCAAAAGGAATAGCCTTCACTCCGAACGGGGCTCTTGCTTATGTGGGGAATAATTTCGCCAACACTGTCTCTGTGATAGCCACGGCAACCAATACGGTGGTCGCCACCGTGCCCGTTGGAGTGACTCCAAACAGAGTCGCTATCGATCCGAATGGGACCTTCGCTTATGTAACGAATGGCAACAGCGACAGCGTCTCCGTAATAAGCACGGCCACCAATACAGTGACCGCTACCATTCCCGTTGGAGATAGACCTGAAGCTATTGCTTTTGGGACACAGGACCCCATCGCATCGTTGATTGCGGAGGTGCAGGCGCTGATTAATGGAGGCACGCTGACGCAAAACCAGGGTGATGGCTTGATTGACAAACTGGAGCAAATCATCGCCAAGCTCGATCGGGATCAGACGGGCGCGGCCTGCAATCAGCTCAGCGCCTTCATCAATCAGGTCAATGCGTTCATCAACAGCGGCTCGATCACTCCAGGGCAGGGGCAATCGCTGATTAACGCAACGAATGGCCTCAAGGCCACTCTCGGTTGTCCGTAGCCACAAAAGTCCGTAGCCACAAAGAGGCACAAGAAGCACAAATGCCTTTCCTGATCTGTTTTGTGCTTTTTGTGCCTCTTTGTGGCTGAAAATAGGTAGTAGTCCTGGATAACTGGATGCCTGAGACTACAGGTACAGAACTTACCCGCCTGATCCGGGAGTTTGATAAGACCACTCCGATACTTTTCTATTCTGCCGCCGCGTATGAAGCGGGCAAGCAAGCCGCGTTTGATGCAGGCGCGCAAGTCTATCTCACAAAGCCCGATGGTGTTGTTCACTTACTGGATGAGGTAGATAAACTCATCGCCAAATGACCGTGGGTCAGTTTGAATTTTACGAGCAATTAACGCCGAAGGCGTTGGCTAACTGCAGCCCATGGTTGGAGCGAGCGACAACCATGGGAACAAGATATTTAGTTTCGAAACCAACGCTGAAAGCGTTGGCAAGTTCATAAGAAAAGAGTGGGCCGCTTCTATGCCGGTAAGGACCCTGAGAGCGACGATTCTGACGTGGTTTGGGATGCGTTCTATCTTTATGGGAGCGACGCCAAATGGATCGAGAAACCGGATCGTGAACTGGCGATGGGTATGACTGTGAGAAATGAATTTGATTTGCTCAAGACTGCATTAGTGCCGCTACTGCAATGATGATTCTCGAATCCACCATCACCTGTCCTGAATGTGGCCTGCAAAAGATCGAAACGGCGTATCTCAAATTGGTTTACAATATGATTCCTCTCAACCTTTGGCCTTGAAGATGAGAACGGTGGAGCAGTAATCCGCCGTCAGTCTACTCAACCCTGTGATGCGATCGTCGTCTGGCAATAGGCGCTGGACGGGGGCCGCTGAGTTTGCCGCAAGCCGTCGGATTCACCACATGGCTCCTTCACCGGCACACGTCTTAGTCCTCGCCATCGCGCGGCTATCGTTATTGAGGCTGCCTTTGTTTAGCACCAACCGCTTCACTCCCCTGAAAGCCAAGCGTCCCTTACCAACAATCAAATGCTCCGAGGTCAGGCTCCGCGAGCTGACCTCAGGAGTTCAAAAGGAGTATCCAACGATGACGAATCTCACTCACAAATCCTCAAAGCAGTTTCTTGGCGCGGCGATGCGAGTAGTAACGCTGGCGCTGTTTCTCGTTGTCTTCGGAGCAAGCCCCGCGCTCGCTCAAACCCGCGGCTATGTGACGAATTTTCTTGACAACACAGTCTCTGTGATAGACCCGGCGACCAATACAGTAGTTGCGACCATCCCGGTGGGCACAAACCCAAGATCAGTAGCCGTCACGCCGAATGGGGCCTTCGCCTACGTGGGAAATCAAATTAGGGTAATAATATACTTGACAACTCCACCAATCAGAGTAGAATAGCTCCATGAAACGCGAGCCGAAAACACTTCAAGAGGCAATTCTTTACTTCTCGAATCCTGACAACTGCCGCGAGTACCTCGTGGCCCGCCGTTGGCCCGATGGTATTACGTGTCCAACATGCGGCGGCAAGAGTGTCGTGTTTCAGCCAAAGCATAACCGCTGGCAGTGTGGAAGTCACCATGCCGGACGGAGACAATTTACGTTAAAGACAGGGACTATTTTTGAGGCTTCGCCGATTGGCTTGGACAAGTGGTTGGCGGCAATGTGGATGGTAGTGAACTGCAAAAACGGCGTTAGTTCTTACGAGATACATCGCGCTCTAGGCGTCACTCAAAAGACTGCTTGGTTTATGGACCACCGCATCCGACTCGCGTTAGGCATGGCGGTCTCAGAGAAGCTTTCGGGCCATGTCGAGGTAGACGAAACTTTTATTGGCGGCAAGGCGCGAAACATGCACCGCGCGGATCGCGCTCGCAAGATCCACGGTACAGGCGGATCGGGCAAGGTTGCTGTGATGGGCCTACTCGAAAGACATGGCGAAGTCCGCACGATGGTCGTGCCAAACGTCAAGCGCAAGTCTCTGCGCAAAGAAATCAACGCACACGTCGAAACCGGCGCGATGGTCTACACAGACGCGTTCAAGTCGTACAACGATCTCAACTACGATTACATTCACAACGTAATCAATCATGCTGAGAAGTACGTTGAGGGAAATGTACACACGAACGGCGTTGAGAATTTCTGGAGTCTATTAAAGCGTACTATCGGCGGCACGTATATCAGTGTCGAACCGTTTCACCTGTTCCGCTACCTTGACGAACAGGCGTTCAGATTCAATAAGCGTAAGCTTTCAGACGGCGAAAGATTTTCCCTTGCCGCGACTCAGATCGTTGACCGTCGCTTGACCTATAAGCAACTCACGGGCAAGACTGAGGCGGAAGGGTTTCCCCATTGAAAAACGCAGGCAGAAACGTGGCAAACGGAAGGGGCACGGTAAGCCATGCCGACACAGTTAGAAATAAAATGGGAAGGTAACGCGCCGGGCTTAGCGGAGCATAGGCTTAGCCTCGGCGCGTTTGGCCAACCTCTAAACCTGCTTTTGGCGGCCGTGAGACGCATAGCGAGTAATACCGTTAGCATGGCGACCGACGAAAAGACCACTGGGCGCTTTGCGGATGCCGCTCGACAACTAGACATTCAGATAGAGAAGTTAGTCGAAGGCTCAAGCGGTATTGCCGGAGTGTGTACATTCGATCCGCCGCCCGGCGCCCAGCCCTTCCTATTCATGGGCGATCTCGTCGAACAAGCTACGATCACATTGCTGAGTGCAATAGAGGATGAAAGCAAGGGCCATCTTAGAAACGTCGGCGTTCGCAAGTACCTACATTCTTTGCCAGCGGGCGTTAGGCGGCAAACCTACACACTGCACGACAACGGAAGAGTGTTGCACGAACCCGTTGTGATCGAGGATATGGATCTTCAAGATGTTCCAGAGGACTTACCTTATCTTCGAGAACTCAATGGCAACATTGTAGGTGTCGGTTTCGATCCCGGCAAAAACGAAGTCCGCATCAAAGACGAGAGTGATCAACTCCATCTAGCAGCCACTGCAACACAAGTTGAAACTGCATTAGAACTGCGACACGCAGAAGTGCGTGCGCTTGCTGTGATAACAAAGCAAGGTAGATTACTACGACTGCAAAAGGCGGACGCTCCGGCCTTCAGCGCCACGTCCGACTTCTTAGAAAAGCACATCTTCCAGCGTTGGGATATTCTCCTTCGGAGGCTGGCAGAATGAGCGCGGTGACTCCGTGGGATCACCTTATCCCTATGCCCGTGGTTCTCGCGCTTTATGCGGAGGGTATCCGGCGGTATGGCGGCGAGAGTTCACCGCCTAAGCCGGGATGCCTCGAACAGAGTTGCGGTAACGCCTACAGCGCGGAACTATACAGCGAGTCCGCTTCTGTGCCTGGTCTTGCGTTCAGCGGGTATTTACTGTTCTACCTCACGCGCGATCATTGCTTCGTAGACGGAAACAAGCGAATCGCTTGGCTCTGTTCAATGCGCGTCCTTGCGAATCTCGGTCTAACGGTCGGTGTTTCCCAAGCGGACGCAGAAGCCCTATGCAAGAGAATCGCGGACTCCACCTTAGAAGATTCGATCAAAGATGGAGCAGAGGTTGTTGTGTGGATTGCAGAGCACTTAGAAGCAGTTGAGGACTAACTAGAATGAAGCCAGAGCCAGCCCCAAAGGTTCCCGGTAAGACTCCGTGGCAACGCCTCGACAACGCTGTGCGCTCAGTTTTCAGCGTCCCTAAGGATAAGGTTCTCAAAGAAGAAGCGAGACTAAAACGACAACGCGCAACTAAACGCAAGAGATCCAAAAAGCAACCCACCTGATTCATTCCCCATCTTCACGCCGCGTTGGCCTCCACGTTGGCACGTTCTCAATATACTTCTCGCCTTCGCTTGTAGCGAGTACGATTCGGCCTAATAGAACTTCAACCGATATGCCGAGATTATCCGCCCACTCTTCCAGTAGTTCGATATGGTCTGGCGTGAAGTCTGATTCATCCACTGCGAGCATGAGATTGAAGTATCGGGGCGTCGCGGTTCACCCACAAAAGAAGCACGACGCCCCGGCCCCACACTCTGAGCGGTGTGAGGCAATCTAAACGACGGCTTTATAACCAGCGGCCATAGCCCATCACAACGCCTCAACGGGGATCGGGTTGGTTCCCTGAAATGAAAGAACTTTTCAACTAGGCACACTTCTACCGTAGAGCCACGACGCAAACCACGCTCTGACTAACAACCTATCGAATCAGGCTAACGATCATTAGAACGATCGTTGTGGTTGTGGTGCCCGTTGCTGGAGCCGGAGCCGGAGCGCCGGGAGTGTCGATGTGCCCTGCGAGAACAGAGATAGAGAGCGTCAAGCTAAGGATCGTCGCGGCGCTCATTCGGCGTAAGGTCTTCACTTTTAGGTGCCTCCTAGAAAATGAAAGAATTTTTCATCTCGCTAAGAATAGCCTGAATCTTGCAAGGTTCAGAGGGAGTGCGTTAGATTTGCGTTTCGCCTGTTTTCTTTCCTTGCAATCAGTCGAAAAGCTGGCTTTCACATGACCTTACCGGCCTCACTTCTGCGCGAATTGAACAAGCCTGACCTCAGTGTGGATCGCCGTGCGGAGTTGCGCTGCGAGGCGACTAGAGAGCTGGAGTACAAGGGCGAGTATGAGGAAGCGCGGAAGGTATTGCGTGACTACTGGAATCGTATTGGCGAGCATCCGAAAGTTGACGGACTGCAACCGATGATTGCAGCCGACGTGCTGTTACGAGCGGGAGTTTTGACTGGATGGATCGGCGGCAAAAACCGGATCGCAGACGCACAAGAGAACGCGAAAGACTTAATCACCCAAAGCCTCACCACTTTCGAGTCACGACAGGCCAAGAAAAAGATAGCTGAAGCACAGACTGAGCTTGCGTTGTGTTACTGGCGCACAGGCGAGGTCAACGAAGCGCGGGATTGTCTTAAAGAGGCGCTGTCACTTCTGACTGTAGATAGTGAGTTGAAAGCAAAAGCTATCGTGCGATTGGGAATCGTGGAGTTTCGCGCGAATCATCACGATAAAGCAGTTCGTGTCCTCACAAGCCACGCGGCGTTATTTGACAGGATTCACAATCACACACTCAAAGGTGCCTACCATGACACTCTAGGGAATGCTCTTGAAGACCTATCAGTGCGCAAGAGGCGAGCGGATTACGTTGACCGCGCTCTGATTGAATATGCCGCCGCGAGTTATCACTTTGAACAGGCAGAGCACAGAAGTTATCTCGCTTGCGTCGAAAACAATCTTGGGATGCTGTATTTCAGGATCAATCAATACGACGAAGCACACGAACACCTAGATCGTGCGCGGCGCATTTTCTCCAGTCTCAAAGATGTTAGTTTGATGGCCCAAGTAGATGAGACCCGCGCCTGTGTGTTTCTCGCGCAGAGGCGCATCGCAGAGGCAGAACGGGTCGCACGGCTGGCAGTACAGAATCAGGAAAAGACGGACAGACAGGCGCTCGTAGCTGAAGCATTGATCACGCATGGTAGAGCGTTAGCCCGTCTCGAAAGATATGGCGCATCTCTCTCAGCGTTTCGCCGGGCAATCGAGTTATCCGAACAGACTGGAAATCCAAAGCTGGAGTCCGAAGCTACCGTTGCAGCGTTTCGGGAAATCGGAGAACACTTAACAGCCATTGAGAAGGGGCAGCTTATATCCGGTCGCGGTTGGGGTAAGGATAAATTCGCAAGAGAACATGATCTTATTAAACTCGCTTTGGAGCAGGCTAGGGGCAAGGTGACACATGCCGCCCGCATTCTTGGAATGTCCTATCCGGCGTTGAACTACATGCTGAGAACAAGGCACAAAGACTTGCTTCAACATCGAAATCCAGTGCATCGCAGACCACGGAAGAAACCAAGTCCCGGCTAAGTGGAGTTGCGAAGTATGTTATTACCCAAATTAGCAACAATGTCTCAGTAATCAGCGCGGCAACCAATACCGTGGTTGGCACTGTGCCGGTGGGAGTAGAGCCGACTGGAATAGCCATCACTCCGAACGGCGCTTTCGCCTACGTTACAAACGCCGTCGATAGCACGGTCAGCGTGATAAATACGGCCACCGATACCGTGACTGTTACCATACCGGGGATACCCCCGTCGCCTGCGTCTGTAGCTATCTCGCCCAGTGGAGATTTCGCGTATGTGGCGGGATTGTCTGGACTTGTCACAGCAATAGACACCGCAACCAACGCTGTGGTTGCCAATGTGCCAGTTGGAGGATTTCTACAAGGATTGGCTGTCACTCCGAATGGCGCTTTCGTCTACGTGGCGCAGATATTTCCCTCTCCCTCCGTCTCTGTAATAAGCACCGCGACCAACACGGTAGTCGCGACAGTGACCGTTGGAAACGCTCCAGTCGGAGTAGCTATCACTCCCAATGGGGCTTTTGCCTACGTGTCGAATCTTGTCGACGGCACAGTCTCCGTTATAGCCACGTCAACCAATACGGTGGTTGCCACCGTGCCCGTCGGAAATGCTCCAGAATTCCTGGCTGTTTTATCCGCAGATTACACAGATTGATTATTAAATCTGTGTAATCTGTGGCTGAAGAACCTCCACACCACGTTCGCGTTGTTCTCCGACGCCTTGCATCAAGCGCCGAATGGGAATCGTCAGTAGTCCAAGCGCGACACCGGAGATCAGTAACGACGCAGTGGTGGCGTTGAGAAGTTGCGGCATCTGATGGAGCTTTTCCGGATCGACTTGCCCGCCAACCAATCCGGCAATCAGGTTTCCAAGAGCAGCCGCGAGAAACCAAATTCCCATCATCTGGCCCACGTACCTGCGCGGCGAGAGCTTGGTCATTGAAGAAAGACCAACCGGCGAGAGGCACAGTTCGCCGAATGTCTGAAACAAGTAACTCATTACTAGCCACATGGCCGAGACCTTAACGGCCCCGCCACTGCTCACCACAATTCGCGCCGCGGGGATCATGATTAGAAATCCGACACCCGCAAATAACAGACCGAGTGAAAACTTTGCAGGGCTCGAAAGATCCCGCCCGCTTCTGCCGAGACGCGTCCAAATCAAGGCGAACACCGGCGCGAGAATGATGATGAAAGCCGAGTTCACCGATTGGAACCACACCGCCGGCACTTCAAAACTGCCCACCGTGCGATTCGTAAAATCCTTGGCAAACAGATTGAGCGACGTAGGCGCTTGTTCAAATGCCGACCAGAAAACGGCCGCAAACACAAACAGTACGCCGATTACCAAGAGCCGCTTCTTCTCGTTGGTGTCGAGACCGCCGGCAATGAACAGGTAAGAGAAATAGATCACCGCAAGTGAGACGAGCACATAAGTCAGGTAATGACCCATCACTTGCGGGTCGAGCGTTATCACACCCGCGCTCGCGAGAATCACGACCAGCGCAATGAGCATCACACCAACCGTTATAAGAGCTTTCGCTCTCAGCTTCTGTGTGCGACGGATAACGGGATTCGGGTCCAGCGAAGGATGGGCGCCAATTTCCCCAAGCGCTGCCTTAGATCGAGTGGCAAACACGATCACGCCGACGAACATGCCAACGCCCGCTGCCCCAAACCCCCAGTGCCAACCGATCGTCTCTCCCAAAAAGCCAGTGACTAACTGCCCCGCAAACGAGCCCAGGTTGATACCCATGTAAAAAATCGAAAAGCCGGCATCTCGGCGCGAGCCGCCCTCTGGATACAACTCGCCGACGATTGCAGAAATGTTTGGTTTCAGTAAACCGGTGCCGAAGACGATCAGAATGAGACCGATGAAAAACGGCACCTTGCCATTTGCAAAGGATGAGAAGCCGATTGAGATATGACCAGCGGCAATTAGCAAAGCTCCGTAAAGAATCGCCCGGCGCAAACCCAACAACCGATCGGCAATCCAACCTCCCGGAAGCGACGACAGATAAACTGAAGCCGCGTAGATGCCGACGATTGCTGAAGCCTGGGTGCGGTCGAAGCCAAAGCCACGTTCCGCCAGCGCGGCTGACATGAAAAGAACCAAAAGCGGCCGGAGGCCATAGAACGAGAATCGTTCCCACATCTCCGTCAGGAACAGAGTTCGTAAGGCTGGCGGGTGTCCGGTGTGCGGTGCGACTGTGCTGGATTTTACGTTGTCAGAATGCATAAGCGTCTCCTTAGCGTTGAACAAGCCGAACGCTAGCAGCACGGAGACACGCAGTATCGAAACAACTCGGAATTTTCGACGAAGTTAAGACGAAATGAGGAAGAAACGCCGAAATTAGACTATTCTGTGCTACCTCATGGATCAGAGAACTCTCAAAGGCTACCAATTTGGCCCATTCAGGCTCGATTTGGGAAAAGGCTATCTCTACCTTGAAGACGGCCAGAAAGCTGAGCTGACTGCTACCCCGAGAAAGATTCTCGAGCACATGCTGGAGAACACTAACGAGGAAGGCGGAACGCTGTTCACAAGAGAACGGATAATCGCTGCTGTTTGGGGCAATACGGCTGTTGAGAGTGCGACGCTCGACAAGCACATCGCAGCGCTTCGCAAAGCGTTTGGCCGTGGTGACGACCAGTCAGTGATCGAAACAAAGCATCGTGAAGGTTATCGTTTCAAGTTGCCCGTAACCCGGATTTATGGAGCGGCAAACGACGTCAGCGCAGATCGACGTGAAGCGTCGCCGGCAGAAACGAATGCGGACACTTTTGGGCTTTGGCTCTTAAGTCGCCGTGGTGCAACTCTCCTGCTTCCGATCGCCGTGCTCGTTAGCGTTACGGTTGCGGCCTCGGTTTTCTATCGGAAATGTCCAACGCTCGCACAAACCATCGGCAGCGTCGGCCAATGCGTAATCATCTTTGGTCTCTTTCTACATTCCCTTCGGAATAGGCCGAAAGGGTTGTCGTTGAATAAGAGCACAACGGAAGTGACCGATGCGGGCTACAACGGTCAGGAAGAGTATGCTGCGGAAGAACCGATTCTTCAGAAGAGACTAAGGCTGTTCACGAGATGGTGGTCGGCGATGCTTGCGTCGTGGGGTGCTCTCTATGTCGTATATGCGTGGGAAACCTGGAGAATCGACTGCTTCGCCGCTTCAACCAACGAAGTGGCTTCAGTGCTTGAGGCAGTTTTCAACATCGTCAACACCGCGATGGTCATTCTTTGCTACAACGTCCTGAATCAGGAACCGGGACGTCAGCGGAGAAGTAGCGGCGTCATCACCGCGCCAGCCGCGATTGGAATCGCGTTGCTTGTCTTGATTCCGTTATTGTCGCAGTCGAGATCTTTGACTCCTCAGCAGGGCCTTGCCGCGTTGACTTTATTGACCGGACTCTACGCTGGAGTTTACATGGCGTTATTTGTGGCGCGTCTGCAAAGCAAGTTTCTTGACCCCGCGCCGTTGCTGGTGGTCCTGCTCTTTTCGTACACGGCCATCCAGCCATTGGCCCTTTACATTCAAAACTCAAAAGAGTGGGCCTGGGCGGTTCTTGATTACGCACTCGTACTCAAATGCCTGCTCTATCTCTACGTTTTCTGGTTAATCGAATCCGGTGATCTCTTGTTTTACTTTCGCGAAGTGAAGCGAAACTACGACGACCGCGTCGATCAGCGTCGACGCGCACACCGCCGCCTGCTTCAGTGACTGGGCCGGAGCTGTCATGCGCGACCTTTAATTGACTTTTTCCGTCCTATGAAATAGAAACAGCCTGCTTCACCTATCCTCTTAACGAAGCTGGCGCGTTACAGGCCTTCCTGGCTCCTTATGTCCACCCGAAAACGAAGCTCCTTTCGCTCAGACAGTAGAATCGAACAACCGACAATTGACGATATTCGAGATCAGGAACTGTTCCGCGGACTCGACGCCGAAACGCTTCAATTTATTTGTGAAGACAGTCGTATCTACGACGTCGTGGCTAATCAACTTGTCGAGACTACATGGGATCGCATCAATTACCTCTACGTGATTCTCAAAGGCTTTGTAAGCGCCTGGAGACCTTCCTGTTTCGATCCAGCTAAAGAGTATTTTCTTGCGTGGCGTGGACCAAATCAGATCATCGGAGAAATGCGGGCCATAGGCACCGAGTCAATCTCAACTCACTTTAAAACCTGTGATCGTTGCCATCTTTTGGAGATACCGAGCCGTATCTTTTTCAAGGCGGGAGAAATGGATCCCGTCATGTACCGAAACTTCTCTCATTTGCTGATGAAAAAGATGAGATATCAAGGCCACCGGGCAGAAGTCGTACAAATGGCCAACACCAGGCTAAAGGTAGTGCAGACGTTATTACATTTAGCCGAGGACCGATGCGGAAGCGAAAAAATTAAGCAGTGTGAACACTTGCATATTCCCGGACTTCTTGACCAGACCGAACTCGGCTTATACGCAGGTATCACTCGAGCGACGGTGAATCGAGAACTACGAGTTCTCAAGGGCGAAAAATTGATTCAGTTCAGCGCAAGCAAGAGCGGAACTCGGATCATCATCTTGAACCGAAGTGCTTTACAGACCATCACCCAGACTCCGTAGTATCCCCTGTCCAATTTCATAAACAAATCTCTCTAAAAATGAATCGTCGAAGTGATGCACATCACATGAATTCACTTCATGTGATCGAGGTCACATCTTCATGCGCGATTTTTTGCGGAACGCACTTTGCACTTCTACCAGCAAATTCTTTCGACTGAGCACGAAAGAGGGATCCACAAATTATTTAAGTAACAGGCCGCGAAATTGGTTCATGAGAGGAGTGGGTATGCAGCAGTGCGAGTGCCCTCAGGTTATTACTGTTTCTCTTCAATTCCAGTTGTTGTGCGTTCATCGCTTGAATGAAAAGCTCAGCCAACACAGGTCCCAGCCGGCGAAGGCCAGCAGACAGATCTGCGATGACTGCCTCGATTGGATTCGCGCACAGGGTGAGGGATGGGTAAGCGCCGAAGCCCCTCCTTGTCACTATTGTCAGGTTCGTTAAGGAGGTTAGGACAATGAGTGTTGCGATCGTTACAGTTATCTCGATAGCGGTATTGGGCTTAAAAGCCTTCTTCCTGGGAAAACTTGCAGATAGGGAATTGCAGGAATTAGGCGCTATAAGATGCCCCATTTGCCGCAGCAATGTGCAAACAGTCGCTGCCTTTCGTTCGCTGTGGACCACGGTGAAAAGAAGCGTGACTCGGTCCGGCACGGAAATCTGTCGTTCTTCAGAAACTCGACACCCTTCAGTGGTGCGATAGATTAGAAAGGAGTTTGGTCAGACGGTTAACGGCTGATACGTCAGCGCTGCCAGTAACTTTTGATTCTCTCAGCCAACAGCGGAAACGGAACGTAATCCGCACTGCGTCCGGCGCGGCGGAGTTCGCCGACCATGCGCATTGCGCCGTCGGCGTTGCGTGTGTGGACGAGGATCGTCGAGGCGCGTTGGAGTTCGGGGTTGGCGCAGAGCCAGGCTGCGATGGCGTAACCGGTGCGTTCGTCGTCAGTTGAAGAGGCGTTGTAGTGTTCGGGGTGGAGATCGTGGTCCAGGAAGATCGCGTCGTAAGAGGACGCACTCAACAACTGCTGGGCTTCGGCAACGTTTTCCGCGATGTCGATGAAGTCTCCCTTGAAGCGCGCGGTGAACCAATGGTGGCGTCGTTTGTCATCGTCCAGCAGAAAGACGCGAATGGGGTGACGGTCGGCCTGCATCCGCGTGAGACCGAGTTTGTTGAGTATCGACTGAATCAAATTCATCCGTTGTTTTGATCTCTCCTGTAAAACTCAACGCCTGTAAACAACACCTGTTATATCTGAAGCGCCTGTTATATCCGAAAGGGAATATAAGGTACTATAAGGCCTACCTTATTTTCTCAGGTGAATGGTGATCGACGAAGGCAAACTCCACAAAAAGGAGAATACAGAAGTTTGCGAAGAGTGCTTTGGCACTGGGACTAAAATAGACCCGGTAAAGGGAGCGATTCCTTGTCCCTGCCGTCGAGGCCAACGTTCCGGCAAGTTGATGGCCGCCGCACGTATTCCCCGCCGCTACGAAAAGTGCGCGTTTGCAAACTTCATCAGCGATCCCGGTACTTCGCAGGACAACGCCCTCTATCACGCACATAAATTCGCCAACGAATATCCGGCGGTCGATCGCGGCCTGCTGTTCATGGGACCCGCCGGTGTCGGCAAGACGCATCTGGCCGTCTCAATCATCAGAGATTTAATCGCGAAAGGTTTCGCCGGTCTGTTTTACGAATTCGGATCGCTGCTCAAACAGATCCAGGATTCGTACAATCCCATCTCGAAATCATCGGAAATGAAAGTGCTCGCGCCGGTTTATGAAGCCGACGTGCTCGTCCTCGACGAACTGGGCGCGAGCGTGCCCACCGACTGGGTGCGCGACACGATGTACCAGATCATCAACAAGCGTTACAACGACAAGAAGCTCACGATTTTTACTACCAACTTTTCCGACAAAGGCAACGAACTCGAGGAACGAATCACCTATCGCTTGCGCAGCCGCCTTTACGAAATGTGCACCAACGTGGTGATTGAGGGAGAGGACTATCGGCGGCGACGCAGACCAGACATTAGCTAAATGCCCAGACGCACAGACATTCACAAAATTCTAATCATCGGCTCAGGCCCGATCGTGATCGGGCAGGCGTGTGAATTTGATTATTCCGGCACCCAGGCCTGCAAAGCGTTGCGGCAGGAGGGTTACGAGATCGTGCTGGTGAACTCCAACCCGGCGACGATCATGACCGATCCGGAAACCGCCGACATCACCTACATCGAACCACTCAACATTGCATCGCTAACGGAAATTATCAGACGTGAGCGGCCGGATGCGCTGCTGCCGACCGTTGGCGGACAAACAGCGCTCAATCTCGCGATTGCTTTGTCAGATGCAGGCGTGCTCGACGAGTTCGGCGTCGAGATGATCGGTGCGAATCGCGACGCGATCAAGGTTGCCGAGAATCGTTTGCTCTTCAAGCAGGCGATGGACGAAGCGGGATTGGAAATGCCGCGCGGTGGATTTGCGAAGTCGTGGGAAGAGGCGCGCGAGATCGTCGCAACGACGAATTATCCGGCGATCATCCGGCCGTCGTTCACACTCGGCGGCACGGGCGGCGGCATTGCTTACAACCCCGAAGAGTTTGAAGAGATCGTGCGCGGTGGACTCGCGGCCTCGCCGATTCACGAAGTGTTGATTGAAGAATCGATCCTCGGTTGGAAAGAGTTTGAACTGGAAGTGATGCGCGACCTCGCGGACAACGTCGTGATCATCTGTTCGATCGAGAACTTCGATCCGATGGGCGTACACACTGGCGACTCGATCACGGTCGCGCCCGCGCAGACGTTGACCGATCGTGAGTACCAGATCATGCGTGACCAGGCGATCCGCGTGATCAGAAAAGTGGGCGTGGAAACTGGCGGGTCGAACATCCAGTTTGGCGTGGATCCGGAGAACGGCGACATTCGGATCATCGAGATGAATCCGCGCGTATCGCGTTCGTCGGCGTTGGCTTCGAAAGCGACCGGGTTTCCGATTGCCAAGATTGCCGCGAAGCTTGCGGTTGGTTACACGCTCGACGAGATTCCGAACGACATCACGCGCAAGACGCCGGCCTCGTTTGAACCGACGATCGACTACGTGGTGGCAAAAATTCCGAAGTGGGACTTTGAGAAGTTTCGCGATGCGGAAGACGTGCTGGGCACGCAGATGAAGTCGGTCGGCGAAGTGATGGCGATCGGCCGCACGTTCAAGGAAGCGCTGTTCAAAGGATTGCGCTCGCTGGAAGCCGTGAAGCCTTTGCGCCTCGAAGACATCTCTGACGACGAGTTGCAACGCAAACTCGCGCGGCCCAACTCGAATCGTTTTTCTTACATCACCTACGCGCTGCAACACGATTGGCCCATCTCCGAGATCTACCGCCTGTCGCGGATCGATCCGTGGTTTCTGAGCCAGTTGAAAGAAGTGATGGACATTCAGCGCGAGATCGAAGGCGCGGAGCTCAAACAGATCCCGGTCGAAGATTTGCGCGCGTTTAAGGAAGTGGCGCTGTCGGATCGGCGTCTCGCGTATATGACCGGACGCTCTGAAGATGAGGTGCGCGAGCGCCGCAAAGAGTTGGGGATCGTACCGGTTTACAAACGCGTCGACACGTGCGGCGCGGAGTTTGAATCGCACACGCCTTATCTCTATTCAACTTACGAAACTGAAGACGAATCCTCGCCCACGGATCGGCGCAAGATCATGATTCTCGGTTCTGGTCCAAACCGCATCGGGCAGGGAATCGAGTTTGACTATTGCTGCTGTCACGCTTCGTTTGCGCTGCACGAAGCAGGCTTCGAGACGATCATGGTCAACTGTAATCCGGAAACTGTTTCGACGGATTACGACACAAGCGATCGTCTCTACTTCGAACCGCTTACGTTTGAAGACGTGATGAATATCGTCGACGTCGAAAAGCCCGAGGGCGTGATCGTGCAGTTTGGCGGGCAAACGCCGCTGAATCTCGCGATGCGTTTGCAGAAAGCGGGCGTCAGCATTATCGGCACGTCGCCTGACTCGATTGATCTCGCTGAAGATCGCAAACGCTTCGGCGCGCTGCTGAAAGATCTCGGCATTCCGCAGCCGGAAAATGGCATGGCGGCGTCGGTTGAAGAAGCGCGTAAGATCGCGGAAAGCATTGGTTATCCGGTGTTGGTGCGGCCGAGTTATGTCCTTGGCGGACGTGCGATGGCGATCGTTTACGATCAGGAGCAGTTGGAGAAGTACGTTCTCGCCGCCGTCGGCTTCACACCAGACCGTCCGGTTTTGATCGACAAGTTTCTGGAGCAGGCGGCGGAGTTTGATGTCGATGCTTTGGCCGATGACACGGCATGTGTAATCGCCGGCATTCAGGAACACATCGAAGAAGCGGGCATTCACTCGGGCGACTCGTCATGCGTCTTGCCGCCGGTGCGGATCGATCCCGAGCACCTGGAAACGATGCGCCATTATACGAAGAAGCTGGCGCGGGCGTTGTCGGTGCGCGGGTTGATGAACATCCAGTTTGCGATCAAGGACCATCGCGTTTACGTGCTGGAGGTGAATCCGCGCGCGTCGCGCACGGTGCCCTTTGTCTCGAAAGCGACGGGCGTCCCGATCGCGCGCATCGCCGCGCTGGTGATGGCTGGACAGAAACTTGTTGACTTCAACTTGCCTGAAGAGTTGACGGTCCAACGGTTCTTCATCAAGTCGCCGGTGTTTCCATTTGCGAAGTTTCCGGGAGTTGATCCGATTCTGAGTCCCGAGATGCACTCGACCGGCGAAGTGATGGGGATCGGCGATACGTTTGGCGAGGCATACGCAAAAGCGATGATGGGCGCGGGTACGAGTTTGCCATCGACGGGCAAAGCGTTCATGAGCGTCAACGACGCGGACAAGGGAAGCGCGGTTTTGCTAGCGCGCAAGTTGAGCCGCCTGGGATTTGAAATCGTGGCGACGTTGGGAACGGCGGCGCGGCTGCGGGAAGTCGGCCTGGAGGTTGAGACCGTCTTCAAAGTGAACGAGGGAAGGCCGAATATCGCCGACCACATCAAGAGTGGCGAGATAGCGCTCGTCATCAACACGCCGCTGGGCAGTGTCTCGCGTTTTGACGAACAGGCGATTCGGCGCGCGGCGTTGCAGTACAACGTTCCGTGTGTGACGACAATGACCGGCGCGCAGGCGCTCGTCGAGGCGATTGCTGCTAGCGCTGTGGGTTCTACACCAAACGTACATTCGCTTCAGGAACTGCACGCGATGCACGCAGTTTCCTCGGCTCAATAAATATCAAGAGGGTTCTTCCGTGGAACTTAATTCCTCAGAAACGATCAACCGCATCCTCGACGAGTGCCGCACGATTGCGGTGGTGGGACTTTCTTCCGACACATATCGGCCGTCGAATAGTGTCTCGGCTTACATGCGCCGCGTTGGTTATCGTGTGATTCCAGTTAATCCGAACGAGACGGAGGTCTTTGGCGAGAAGGCCTATCCGGACCTCGCGTCGGTGCCCGAGAAGATCGATCTCGTCGATGTGTTTCGGCGCTCTGATGAAGCGGGAAAAGCTGTTGACGAAGCGATCGCCGTGGGCGCGAAAGCGTTGTGGCTGCAGGAAGGCGTGATCGACCAAGCCGCCGCCCAACGCGCGCTCGATGCGGGGTTGTTGGTGGTGATGGATCGTTGCTGGTTGAAAGAGCACATCAGATACGGCAAGCGTTGAGATGAGCACAACAATTCGCGCAGCGGTGATTACGGCGAGTGATGCTTGTTCGCGAGGTGAGCGGGCGGATGATTCAGGCGCGGCACTCGTTGAATTGCTGGAGGGAATCGGCGCGGAAGTTGTAGAAACACGGATTCTTTCAGACGACCTTGAGCCACTGATTCAAACGCTCGAAACGCTCGCGTCACGTGACGATGTTAATTTGATTTTGACTACTGGCGGTACGGGACTTGGACCACGCGACAACACGCCCGAAGCGACGCTTCAGGTGATCGAACGCGACGTGCCGGGGATTGCGGAAGCGATTCGCGCCGAGTCGTTGAAAGTGACGAAGATGGCGATGATCTCGCGCGGTGTTGCGGGAGTAGCTTCAGGAACTCTGATTATTAATCTTCCGGGCTCGCCAAAAGCCGTGCGCGAAAGCTTCGCGGTTATTAAGCCCACGTTAGCTCACGCTGTCGATCTTCTGGCTGGCCGGACGAGGCATTGAAGATCGTTCCCATTCGCGCAGGCGATCGATAATCACGCCCTCACGCAAAGACCAATCACAAATACGCAGCGACTCGATACCGAGCGCCCTCATTACTTCTTCCAACACGAAGCCACCAGCGACGATGATGTCGGCTCGTTGGGGTGTAAGTCCCGCGACGTTGCGGCGGTCTGCAAGACTGAGCGCCGCGATGCGTGTGTTGAGAAGGTGAAGTTCACTCAGGGTAACAGTGCTCGCCACACCCGGTGCAGTGAGGTTTAGCGCGGCGCCGATTGCCAAAGCAGTTCCGGATGTAGCGGTGACGTAACTCCAGCCTTGTTCGCGGAACTCGCTTGCCGGATCTTCAAGAGAACCACGAATTTCGCTGCGCATCGCGTCCAACTCGCTCGGCGCAGGCGGATCAGAGCGAATGAATCGATCCGTGAGACCTACCGCGCCCAGTTTCATGGAAACAAGTTTGAGCGGTTCGCCGTTGCGAAAGATGGAGATCTCCGTCGAACCACCGCCGATGTCGATGTTCAGGCTCGCCATCCCTTTTCCCGTGCAGCCTTGTGACGCAGCCAACCCGATCAGCCGTGCTTCTTCAAGACCGGAAAGAACCTCGACGTGCAAACCGGTTTCCTCTTCAACCGCGCGAATGAACTCGCCGGCATTATTCGCCTCACGCACGGTTGCCGTTGCGATCGCCGCCATCCTCTCTGCTCCATTCGTCTCGGCAACGGTGCGAAAGCGTTTCAGACAAGTCGTCGCCCGGAGCATCGCGGCGCTGTTGATGTGACCATTGATGAGCGTCTCCTGGCCCAGCCGCACAACTTCACGTTCCTGCGCGAGCACGGTAAACGAGTCGCTACTCTCAGCTTGGACCACGACGAGTTTGATTGAATTGGAACCGATGTCGATCGCGGCCAGCTTCAAGGGAGTGCCTTTTTGTTGAGGTCGACCAGATTGGCGGCGGGTTTGGCAGACGCGGCTTTACCGCGCAGCGGCCGAATGTTGCTGACGTTGTCTTCCGTGGGCGGCGCGGGCTCCTCGAGTATATTTGCGATTGCGCGGCGCAGATCGGTGCCCACAGTCCGAACGGATCGCGAAGCATTCAAGACCCGAAATCCATATTCACTGGAAAGGTTATCGAAAACTTTCAACAGCCTCGTTTGATACCCGATAAAACTGTCGTACAGGTCGTCGCCGAGATGCAGGTCCATGCCTGATTCCCAGTAATCAAAACCGCGTCCGGAGCTCAGCAAACGTTCGACGAGTTGTTGACCGGTGCCGATGCGGAGATAAAAAACCGCGTCCGGCACGAGCGCCATACCGTAGATCTTACGAATCCAGGCGGGATCGATGCCGCGCACTTCAGCGCGTGCAATCGCCGAGTAGATATAACGATCCGTCAGGACTACAAAGCCGGCGCGCAACGCCGGCAGCATCTCGTTTTCAAGGCGATCTATAAAATCCGTCGCGTAGAAGAGCTGCATCGTGAGCCGGCCCAACGTGGTTCCCGTTTTGGCTTCCTTGATGCCGCGGCCCGCAAGAATCGATCGCGTCATGCCCGTGTCGAGCACCGCGTGCCCGCGCGACTCGAGCCACGTGCGCAACAGCGCGATGTGCGTTGAGCGGCCTACGCCGTCGGTGCCTTCGATCACGATCAGCTTGCCGCTGTATTCTTCCTGTTCCACGCCCGGTAAAGGCGTTCCGTAAAATTGCATTCGTTAATTTGACCTGCTGTGCTTCTTTCTATTGAGATGTGGTCCAATCAACATGCGCATCTCGCGTTGTTGGCGTTCGATCGAACGGCTCGCGTCGATGACCGTCAAGCCAAACTCCGAAACCATGCGATCGTACTCTTCCAGAATCTTGCCCTGAAAAACCGTAAAACTCTCTTCCGGATCGTCAGACCAGCCGATGTCCATCCCCGCTTCGTAGTATTTTAGGTTCGGCCTGCCGGACACGATGCGATCGATCGCGATGTTGAGCGGCGCTCTAAAAAAGAAGGCCATCGTTGGTTTGATCGCAAACGAATAGACGTCGCGAACCCAGGAGCGATCGCAACCACGGGCGACGTCACGGGCGAAAGCCGTGTAGATGTACCGATCGGCGAGTACGATGGCGCCCGCTTTCAAAGGCGGAATAATGTCGCGCTCGGTGCGGTCGGCAAAGTCAGTCGCATGCAGCAGCGAGAACGTCGCGGGCGTGAACAGATGGCGTTTCTTCGCGCGTTTTGTCGTATCCTTGACGAGCGGCGACGAGTTCCACTCGGAAAAGAACACCGGGTAGCCTTCAGCCTTCAACCACTGGTAAAGCAGCGCTAATTGCGTGGATTTGCCGCTGCCGTCAGTGCCTTCGACGACGAAGAGTTTGCCGGGAAACTGGTGTTGGCCATAGGAGATCATTGGCGCACGAGACTAGGGTATCTTTGTTACAAGAATGTAAAACTACAACCTTTCAGACTGTTGTTTATGAAAACTTTGTACCTCTTACGACATGCCAAATCAAGTTGGAAAGACGCGTCTTTGGCCGATTTTGAGCGTCCGCTGAAGGGGCGCGGACAGGAAGCGGCAGAGCGAATGGGCCGCTTTCTGGCGTCGAAAAAAGTCAATATTTCGACGTTAATCAGTTCGCCTTCGGTGCGTACGCGCGAAACTGTGGAGATCTTTTTGCGGCACGCTCGGCTTCAGGTTGAGCCGCTGTTTGACCAGCGTATTTACGAGGCGAGTCTGGCGACGCTCGCGCAGGTCGTTTCGGAAATCCCGGCCGACAACAAGTCGGCGATGCTCGTGGGGCACAATCCGAGCATGGAAGAATTACTGGCCTTTCTGACTCATGAGACGAGGCACATGCCAACCTGCGCTTTGGCGAGAATCAGTCTTGATGGTGTGAGTTGGAAAGAGATTGGAAGAGGAACAGGCAAGTTGGAGTGGTTTGTCGTCCCGAAGGATCTGGGCGATGATTAGCAGGGATTAGCCGCAATTAGCGATCGCTGACGAAGTCGCCGTAGGCGGTTCGTTTCTGCGATTGCAGGTGATTGCTAAGCATCTGGTAGAAACACTTCAAGCAAACAGCGTCTGTGTCTTCCTCTTTGTCTTCGCGAATCTTCGCTCCGCACCAGACACATTCGACCGCGTATAGGTCTTCGCTTATTTCCTGAGTCATCGTTTTCTCCTTTCTGAATGGAATCACTTTGCCTGCCGCAGGTTAAATAGCAGTTAAATAACCTCTAAATCCATTTCGCGTTTAGATGCGATTTGGTTCATACGTGAATAAAACTCTTTTGGTGGGCGAGTAGGCGCAAAGCAAACTCCCGCAAAAAAGCAAAGAGGAAGGTATATTCTACCTTCCTCTCAGTCGTTCCCTCTGACGGTAAGTCATAGGCAACGTATTCATCCGCCGCACTAAATAACAAGGTTCGTGTTTTAAGTCAACGATGTAACATACATTTAGCTTAACAAAGATTTAAGGTGCTATTCACTGTGGTTTAACCGACGCTGCATAACGTTCCGTACTGAGCAGCAGCACTTACTGCCGCCATCACCGGCACGGGAAGTCATGGAGCGACGTATTCATCCAACAATCGTCAGGTCACATGGTCCCGTCCAGAAGGAGGGGAACGATGGAACCGATACATTGGCTCGTCATCGCGCACTATACGATGGTTGCGCTGACTATCGCCCGGCTGTACTTAGACATCCGGGGTCCTAAGTAACCAATAACCCACAACTGAATAGGCTCGAAACGACAGCGGGTCGCTTTCCATGAGCGACCCGCTTCGTCGTATCTGTGCCACGCCACAAATTTGTCAGGAAGAGTTAACGGAATGCGGTATCGACATCTTTCTGAAGCGCGCTTCGCCAATCTTCGTTGACACTCATCACCCGCAGGAATATCATTCCCGCCAATCCACTATAGACATCGCCCATCATTAGCGGAAGAACAAGCAGGTTCACGCCCAGATATAGCACTCACGGCGTGATTCCCGGCCGGATACTGCGGACAAACCAAGGGTGGACGACAGAGACACCTCCTTACTGTCTCACCTCAGATTCGCCAGCAGATCTCCTGAATCTCGCTTTCGTCGCGAACGTCCGTGACTCTGTTTACCAGCGTCATGGCGTAACGCTTTTCTTTACCTTAAGTGAATGTAAAGGAGAAGAAAGATGGAAACGTCAGTACGAAGAATGACCTTGCTCACACTGGTAAGCATCTTTGGCTTGCTAGTCTCAGTCACAACCGCCGCAGCTCAAGTACAAACCGTAACCGACACTTACGCGGCAAAATTCATTTGCGGGGTGCAGAAGGATGCCGGCCTTACCGCAGTACCAGATGCTCAGGCGGGCCACTACTCAACCAAAATCAACGTTCACAACAACACCGGGATTAACATCCAATTTCGCAAGAAGGTGATCCAGTTGAAAGGCGGGCAAGTTCCGACTCCACCTCAATTCGGGAAATTTGAGCAGTTGCCACCAAATTGGGCGATGGAAGTCGTTTGCCGTGACATCTACGGTCACCTGAACATCCCGATTCCACCGATACCACCGCCGCCGAATGCGCCGTTGCCGCCGTATATCGAAGGGTTCGTGGTTCTTGAGGTGTTTTATAACGTCGTTCCCGCAAACCCGCCGGTAGATCCGCTTGATGTTGAGGGTATTTATACCTATCGGGCAGAGCCTGCTGGTACGGATGCCGTTTCAATCGACGTGGAAGTCTTCCCGGTTAAGAGGAACCGGCATAACCTTACGCCGATACCGGTGGCTGGCGATCCAACGGGGCAGCAACCGGCGGCTTTAAACCGACCGCTGAAACGCTCCCGATCAGGAAATTGAGGTAACTGCGTGAGTAGCCCAGGTTCTCTGCTTGGTGCTGCTGCGGAATCCCAACCGCAGCAGCTACTTTCTGTTGTTTATGGAAACGTTGGACCACTCGAGTGGTGTTCCGCGTCTTTCAATCGCGTCGCGCGTTCCTCGGCCGACATCTTCTGAAGCGCTGAATGTACCTCCAGGATGACGTCCTTGAGTTGTTTCAACTCCTGGGGCGTTTTCTTTTCGACGAGAATGGCGGCGGCGATCTCGCTGCTGAGTTCGTTTGAAATAGCCATGATTAGGTTTGAAGTGGACATATCCTAACCTGCGGCTGTTACGCTCATGTTAATTTCATGTTAACCGCCGTTTTTAATCAACCGGGTGTGACTGGAGTTGTCCGTTGAAATTCACCGCGCAACTCCATCGGTTTACCGTCCGGCTTGATGAAAGTGAACTCTACGACGTGCTTGTTCTCGTCGATTACGGTAAACACCAGACGCTTCACCAATCCACCGCGCGTGCTCCCGGCGACATCGAGAAAATTGAACTCGGTCGTGTTTCCATCCGGCGACATCTTTCCTTCAAAGCGAGCCCGATTTCCGGCGTCACAAAAATGCGTTGCGAGCAAACGATCCCCGTCCACATAAAACATAGTGATCTCATGGTTTGGCGGACCACCTCCACTTGTATTCGCCTCATGCAAGATTACGGTACCACTGGATGCGAGCCGAATTGTGACGTCAATCGAAATGCCCATGATCGTACCTTGCCACGAACCCGTCAGGGCTTTCATTTTCTCGAACGCCTTCTTGGCTTCTGATTGCGCGGCGGGTGTAGTGGGTTTTGACGCAGGGCTTTGAGCAACGGACGTCCCATGACCAATGAACACAAGAAAACAGATCGCGAGCGCCGGCAGAAGTGTTGCGACTCGGCTGCTGAATCGTTTGACTATAGGCATTGTCTTACCTTTCGGATTGAGAGAAACTTTCGATCACTCCCAGCCTAGAGTCTTTAAACAGCGAAGTCTTCACACGCTGTAATTAGATTGTAAAAAGTTGTCCGACCGAAACTGGTAGATCCCAATGAAAGGAAACTGCGATGGACAACCCGGTCGTTCAGATGCAATTCAGCTCGCGCGCAAAAATAAAACTTTTTGGTGGGCGAGTTGTTAACATTTTGGTAACATCACCGCCGAGGTGGTGTTATGTGGTACAAGTCTTTAATCATCCTCATGGTCTCTTCCATTCCCGTTTTCGCCTCCACGACAGACCGAATGGTAATCAGAGACAATACTTCTACCGTTCAACGCGAAGAACTCGCACGCCGTCTACGACTGATTACCGGTTGGACCAATCTTACTTTCAACGAAGATGGGGCCTTGCGAACCGGCGGGCATCTTACCGGTGGTTCGCAAAGTGCGCGTGATTTACTGAACAGCGCATTCTCAGGGTCTCGCACAATCTTGTTTGAAGACGCGAGTGGTCGTAAGGACGTAGTTTTTTGTCGCGTAGTGCTGGCAAAGCCGGAGGAAGACTCTTCAGAACAAGGCGAAGTACACCTGGTCCAGATCGACTTCTCTGACTTTCAACAAATCACCGGCGATAAACAGGCGCGCGCCGCTTTCAATGTGGGATGGGCCGTGCTTCATGAGATCGACCACGTAGTGTCAGACTCGAATGATCCACAGCAGGACAACGATGCCGGCGATTGTGAAGACCATATCAACAAAATGCGTAGAGAACTCGGCCTGCCGGTTAGGACCAATTACTTCTTTACCTTCTTGCCTATCAAAAACGACAGCAATCTTGTAAGTAGGTTTGTGCGCTTGGGCTTTGATGAGGAAACCGGTTCGGCTTCGAAGCGACGGCGTTACTGGTTGGTCTGGGATGCCGCCGTTGTTGGCGGATTACGTTGAGCCTGTTGTCTTCTGAGACGAGCCATGTTTGGCGATGTGGTCCGTGCGCGCAGCCCGCTCCTCCTCCGACATCTTCTGGAGCGTGGAATGAACACGGAGTATTACGTCCTTTAGTTGGTTGAGTTCGGTCGGACTCTTTTTTTCAACCAAAAATTGCGGCAGCTATTTCGCTACTGAGTTCGTTAGAAATCGCCATAATTTACGGAGTCCCGGGCCATGCCGAGGTTGTTTTTTGAAAGAGTCCCCATACTAGGTTTCGGGCGTTACGTTGATGTTTCATGTTAATAAACGCTGGGGGCTGTTTTCATTGTTACGCTTGGATCACTCAATGATTAAATCTCTGCTCTATTTTGTCGCTGCTGGTCTATGCGAGATCGGTGGAGGCTATCTCGTCTGGTTGTGGTTGCGTGAGAACAAGCCTTTTTGGTTCGCTCTGGTTGGCGCCGTGATTCTGATTCTCTATGGAGTGATACCTACGTTGCAACCAGCGAACTTTGGACGCGTTTATGCCGCTTACGGCGGCGTCTTTGTGGCGCTTTCAATTCTATGGGGTTGGCAGGTAGATAAAACAACTCCTGATAGGTTTGACCTTATTGGCGGCGCAGTCGCCCTTGTTGGAGTATTTATCATTATGTATTCGCCGAGGAATGCATGATGGAAGAATCAACACAGAAGACGATCTGTCAATCCCTTGGTCGTCGTTCAATGTACTGGTCGCCATCTATGGCAGCTTCCACGATACGCAGGACTAGAACTCCTAACGGAACCTGTAACGCCTCAGCCCAACGCTGCAAGAACTCGCGATAATCTTCTGACAGTTCGGAGTCATCTACTTCGATCATTGGCACGAGTAAGGGCGTCACTCCCCCCTTCACTGAGTCAGTGACGCCCTGGCCCCGACACTCTGGGCGTGTGCGAGGCGATCTGTATTGCGAGTGCTTTATATCGGGCGCTAAAACAATCTCGCAAGGTTCACTGTGGAGAGTGCGGGTTTTGAATTTGATGTAAGTGATTTGATATGGCGCAAGACACACATTTCCGCCCTGCCCGAAAGTGGCAGTGAGTTTGCACTTGAAAGTGGAGTATCGGTTAGCGACCGATCAGAGTAATGATCTTGAGCAATACAGTTCTTACTAATTGCTCTTTTAGCAAACACGATTGCTACCGGAGCGGCGCTGGTTGCGCTCATTCTAACGTTTGGTCCAATTTCTGGAGCGCACTTCAATCCGGCCGTTACGCTCGCGGACGCGTGGCAGAGGGGGCTCGCCTGGCGCGACGTTCCTGTTTACATCGTCGCACAAGTGGGTGGAGCGTTTGCCGGAGTTGCCGTTGCGCACCTGATGTTTGGCCTCCCATTGTTCTTCGCGTCGCGCCACGAGCGATCGGGTGGCTCTCAAGCATTTAGTGAATTCGTGGCAACGTTTGGCTTGTTGGCAGTGATTTGGGGCTGCGTTCGGTTTCGTTCGTCGGTGGTTCCGTTTGCTGTGGCTGCATACATCACGGCAGCGTATTGGTTCACGGCCTCGACGTCGTTTGCGAATCCGGCTGTGACGCTGGCGCGTTCCGCGAGCGATACATTTGCCGGCATTAGACCAGTTGATGCGCCCGCCTTCATTGTGGCGCAACTTGCTGGCGCCTTCGCGGCGACGGTCTTGCTCGGTTGGCTTGCTCCGTCAGTGCGCAAGGATGCGGATGCGGTGATCGTGCCGCATGAAAGGAAGTAGACATGATTAACTGTAAGCGCGTTTTGATATTGTGCACGGGCAACTCCGCGAGGAGCCAAATGGCTGAAGGCCTGCTGCGTCATCTGGCTAGCGCTCGGTTTGAAGTAGCTAGCGCAGGAGTCTCCCCGACTCAGGTCCGGCCGGAAGCGATTTTGGTAATGAGCGAGATGGGTGTTGACATCTCGCCGCACTACTCGAAATCCGTTGACGAATTCGCTGGGCAAGACTTTGATTACGTGATCACAGTTTGTGATAACGCGAATGAACAGTGCCCGATCTTTCCCGGCAACACCAAGCGGATTCATTGGAGCTTTGACGATCCAGCGGCAGCCGAAGGCGACGAGCAGGCCAGGCTTGCCATTTTTCGCAGAATTCGAGACGAAATCCTTCACCGTTTACGCCTCTTCGTCGAGGTCGCGGGCAAGAACTGAGCGACCACTCCGGTTAACAAACATTTAAGGCGATATTCACTGCTACTTAACCTCCAGTCACTAGTGTTTTCCTCTCGATAAAACAATTCGTTTTTGAGCTCTGCAAGGGCTTTACCGCACCAATTGATCGACAGGAGAACCACTATGCATTTGAACGCCTTCGTGCGTCATCGCTTTTTCCTAAGCTTATTAACACTTTCCCTGCTGTGCTGCTTTCACGCGACGGCATTCGCGCAAGCCGGAACAGTAGGAACGCTCACGGGTGTTGTGACAGATCCGAACGGCGCTAGTGTGCCCGGCGTGAGTGTCGTGGTGAAGAACCTCGGCACCGGCGCTACCAGAACTGCAATTACAGATAGTGATGGACGTTGGACCTTGCCCGGTTTGCCCACCGGCACGTACGAAGTCGCTTATGAGATTACGGGTTTCAAGAGACTTGTTCGCGACCGTGTCGAAGTAGAGGCCAGCGTTCCGCGATCACTAGAGGACAAGCTGGAGGTCGGCGAGGTTGGCGCCGTAGTCAATATCGCAGAAGGCGCGGCGCTGATAACACCTGAAACCTCAACAGTAGCGCGGCAGCTAACGTCTGAACAGTTGGTTCAGGTGCCGACGTCGACACGCAGCTTCACGCAGTTGCTCTCCGCGGAAGCCGGAGTGAGTTCGGATTTATCGCCGGTGCTTACGAATGGCAACGGCAATCAATCACCTTCAGTCAACGGAACACGCACGACGAGTACGAGTCTTTTCTTCAACGGAGTTGACGCAACCAATATCACTTCAAACGAAGGCTCACTGAACGGCAACATCGCACCGGCTCCGGAAACACTCTCGGAAGTAAAACTGCAGACCAGTCTGTACGATGCCTCAACCGGACGATCGGGCGGCGGCAACTTCCAACTGATTACAAAGAGCGGCTCGAATCAGTTCAATGGCAGCGCGTATTACTACGTGCAGAATGAGAAGTTCAACGCCAATGACTTCTTCTTCAACAAAGACGGCATCGACCGGCCAAAGGCCAGACGTAATGAGGGTGGCTTCACCATTGGTGGTCCGATCATCAAGGACAGGCTCTTTTTCTTTGGCGGTTATCAGCACACGCAAGCCAACACAGGCTTCGTAAGCACTGCCAGCAGTATCACTGTGTTACCGGCAGCGCTTCGCTTGATCAATGGCGCGCGAACAAAAGAGAATCTTTGGGCGGCATTTAGCCAGTTGAACCCCGCCATTCTCGCATCGATTCCTAAAGCTAATTGTAATCCGACAGTGAACGGCGTGGTCGACCGCGCTTGTATTTCAGACACGGCCGTAGCATTGCTAAACGTTCAGAATCCCGCGACCGGTGACTTTCTCATCCCAGCGCCGCGGGCCGGAAGTGTCTTTGGCAGTGACCTGAGCGTTGCTGGAAACAATGGCGGAAACCCTTTCATCCGACAGCGCAACGTGTTTCCGGCACAATTTGAGCAAGACCAGTTCACGATTAAGCTCGACGCGCGCCTTAGCAACAAGAACACGCTGAGTGGAACGCTCTTCTGGGCCAACTTCCCGGGCTTCGATCCATTTCCCGATCCAGCCAGTCTTGCTTCGCCGGTAACAGTAAAGCGATCCGATCGCAATCGCACACTGGCAATTTCGGACCAGCACGTTTTTGGCCCACGCTTCATCAACGAAGTGCGGTTTGGTTACTTCTCATTGAACAACACCCGGGTACTCGATGATCCCTTCCTCGCGATCACGAATGAATCTGTCGGAATACCGAATCCCGCTGTCGCGTTCGATCAGGGTCCTGGCACGTTGCGATTGGGCCACTATGTAGGCCGGCCGGGTACGCTTTTGGAAAGGTTCTCCTTTGGTGGACCAAATGATTCTTTCAATCGTCGCGAGCAGAAGACCTTCTCACTCGCCGACAACATCACCTATATCCGGGGCGATCACACCTTGCGAATTGGCGTCGAAGGAAAGCGTCACAGCTTCAATACAGCGTTGCCAGAGGAACAGGCGACCGAGTTTGAGAAATACGATAACTTTACTCAGCTTCTGCGTGGCGTGGCGACTGAAGCCGATACTCAGTTTGGCGTCACGGAAAAGAGATTCCGTTTTCGCGACGTGGGCGCATATCTGGCCGATGACTGGAAAGTAAATCGCAGATTGACGGTCAATGCTGGGTTGCGCTGGGAGTGGTTCGGCTGGCCCGAAGAAGAGAACGGGTTGATCGGTAACTTCGATCCATCGTTGGTGACTGATTTCGATAATCCGATCGCCGGTTTTATCGTTCCTTCGAACGCCGGTCTGACTGGCTTCGCGGCAGTTGATGGCGCGATTCAAGCAACGGCCCGCGCCTCCACGAAGAGCACCATAAAGAAACAGGATCTAAACAACTTCGCCCCACGCTTTGGTTTTGCGTGGACACCTCTTGATAACAACCAGTTGGTGATTCGCGGCGGTTATGGGGTCTTCTTCGACCGTCCTTCGGCAGCATTCATCAACACGGTCTTCAGTAACTATCCGCACTTACGCGAAGAGGAAGTGACTTTCCCGGGGAGCAATGTGCCGCTCAATACGGCGTGGTCACAGCAGGATCCAAACTTTCCTTTCAACCAGTATTTGCCCAATCGCGTGGTGCGCACGGCGGGTGCAAACGGAACCTATCAGATTCGCGACAACACAAATGTGACTCGCGGCGCCGATGGAACACTCAATCCGGTCGACCCTGCTACTGGTCTGCCATTTAGAGGCAACATCGCTGAGACCTTCGAGTTTCGCGCAGTGGATCGCAATCTGCGGACACCGTACGTTCAGCAGTGGAATCTTGGCGCTCAGTATGAGTTTACTAATAACCTGCTGGTTGAGGTTCGTTATGTCGGATCGAAGGGCACTAAGCTGCTCCAGGCGACTTCGTTCGCACAGGGCTTCGACCTTAACGATCCAAATGCGCCGGACTTCATTTACGAACGTTTCAATCGAGCGTACGTAGCCTCCGGAAGCCCGCTTGGACCACTGAATGCCGGTACGACCGCCAAAGCGAGAGGTTTAGGAAAAGCTTTTGGTTTTCCGAATGCGACCCTTGGCGGGATGATCGACCTGAATCTCGCAAACCCGTCAGGAGCTGTAATCACCTTCGAAGGACGCTCGCCGTTCCTCGGCTTTGACGTTCCCGAAGCAATTCTGTTGGGCAATTCCGCGTACTCTACATATCACTCGGCTCAGGTAAGCGTGACGAAACGGCTCTCGCGTGGTCTTCAGTTCAATGCCGCTTACACCTTCTCAAAATCGATCGACAACGCCTCGGCTGACCCGGGCAGCACGGCCGGTGGTGGCAAACCCGACCTGCCAAACGTCGGCTTCACCGCTCAAGGCAATGCTTTCGACACGAATGCGAACCGTGCGGTTTCTGATTTCGATCGCCCGCATCGCTTGAGCTTGAGCTTTGTTTACGACATTCCGAGTTTTGGTTCCAATTCGAGGTTCCTGACGGGCTGGAGACTCTCGGGTTTCGGGCAAACACAGTCTGGAGTGCCGTACTCGATCTTTTCACCAGAAGTGACGGTGGCAACACCGGCGAATTACGCAAATCTAAGACTCGGTTCGGGCGGTCTCTATCGACTAGCTTTTGGCCGCCCATCGCTTTGCGGAACGCTGGACCAGTTACAGCAAACGGGCTCTGATCCGACTGAGCGGGCGTTTAATCCTGCTGCTCTCTGCTCACCCATGACTCTGGCGGGTGGTTATCCAAACAACCGCGGCTTCGGCAATTTGGGTCGCAACGTATTGCGCGGTTTTAGTCAGAAGCGGCTCGATATGGGGCTATCAAAGACCACGAGAATCACTGAGCGCGTCGGCTTTGAGCTTCGCTGGGATGTTTTCAATGTCTTTAACAATGTGAACTTCGCAACTCCCAACACCGTGATCGGTGAGGCAGGCACGGACTTCGGAAAGATCACTGACACAATCGGTGGTCCGCGTGTCATGCAGTTTGGGATGAAATTGAAGTTTTAGTAATCGTACTGGAGCTGGGATATGCAAGTGATAACAAAACCAGAGCCTGGAAACAGCACGCATGGAACTGCCGTAGTCGACACGGAACAAGACGTTTACGACGACGGCTTCCTGCGAGTCGAGCACAAGAACTACTACGCCGCGTGCGGCGGCCACGCTATCAAGCTGCCGCGCACGGAGTTTCTGATCTTCTCGCGCCTGACGCGCACACCGGATCGCATCGTTACGGCCGAGGACCTCTGGTCCTCGGTCTGGGGCAGCAACAAGCCGCTAAATTCCGAGAGCTTGCACGTTTACATCTATCGTTTGCGGGCCAAGCTCTCGGATTTCGGCTTACATATCGAGACGATGGTCAACGTCGGTTACCGGTTGCTGACATCCAAAACCCAATAAAATCGCAAATAAATCGAAGTCCTGAGTCTGCTGTTAACCGAGAGTTCAGGTGCAGTTCAGTTGGATGTAACACCCGCTGCCTACATTGGTCCTTGAAAAGCTCTCGAAAATCAGCCCGACCAGCACAGGAGATTCTACATGTCTGTTTCCCAGAGAGGCCGTAAGCGGAGTTTTCAACTGCTTGCGTCCGTTTGCGCCTTAGTGGTTCTTGTCACGTCGTTCGCTTGTAACGGTGGGTCAGGTGGCCCAGGTGGTGGCTCGGTGAGCTTGCACGGTGCTGGCGCTACTTTCCCGAATCCGCTTTATCAAAAGTGGTTGAGTGAGTACGAAAAGGTCAAAGCGAACGTGCGGATCGACTATCAGTCGATCGGCTCGGGCGGCGGAATCAAGCAGCTCAAGGAACAGACGGTGGACTTCGGTGCTTCGGACGCGCCGATGAAAGATGAAGATCTGAAGTCGGCACCCGGCGAGATATTGCACATTCCTACTGTCCTCGGCGCGGTTGTGATTACTTACAACCTCGCAGGCGTGAACCAGCCGTTGCGTTTTTCATCCGACGTGATCGCCGATATTTACCTGGGCAAGATTACGAAGTGGAACGACGCCAGGATTTCGGCTGACAATCCGGGCGTGACCTTACCGGCGAACGACATCACGGTGGTCCATCGTTCGGATGGCAGCGGCACTTCCGCTGTGTTCACTGATTACCTCTCAAAGGTAAGCGCGGAGTGGAAAGACAAAGTCGGAAGCGGAACGTCTCCGAGTTGGCCGCTTGGCCTCGGTGGCAAAGGCAACGAAGGTGTAACGGGTCAGGTCAAGAATACGCCAAACACGATCGGTTACGTCGAGTTGGCCTACGCGGTGCAGAACAAACTGCCCGTCGGGCTTATTAAAAACGCCAGCGGCAGTTTCATCGAGCCGTCGATCGATTCGGTCACGGCAGCGGCAGCCGCTTCTGCGGGAAGCACGCCCGACGATCTGCGCGTGTCGATAACTAACGCCGCGGGCGCACAGGCGTATCCAATCGCCAGCTATACGTACATCCTCGTCTACAAAGATCAGAAAGACGCGGCGAAAGGCAAGGCGCTCGTCGATTTTCTCTGGTGGGGAATACACGACGGCGAGAGGTTCGCGAAAGACTTGCAGTACGCGCCGCTGCCCGCTGACATCGTGAAGCGTGCGGAAGCGAAGATCAACGCGATAACTGCTGGAGGAGCACCTCTCAGACAAAGCTGATGCAGTCGCAGAACACTTGGGAGCGCGGGGCGGCTCGCCCGCAGAGCATCGCAACGGACGCGATTTTACGACAGCGGGTGAGCCGCCCGCGCCAGGGTTGAAATGCAGAAAATATGAGCTGGGCGCCGGAAAGCAATAACCCGAATTTTGTCGGACAGGTCTCGACCTGGCGCCGGGCGCTTTCGCCAACCGGCAACACGGGCGACGCGATCTACCGAATGCTGATGCTTGCGGTCGCGTTGTTGATGGTGGGCATCGTGGTCGCGATGGTCATCGCCTTGCTCAGCGATTCGATGCTCTCGATTCGTCAGTTTGGCTTTGGGTTCCTGACGAGCCAGCGATGGGATCCGATCAAAGGTGAGTTTGGCGCGTTGCCGTTCATCTACGGCACGGTTGCTTCATCGCTGATCGCGCTTCTGATCAGCGTTCCGTTTTCTTTGGGTATTGCGATCTTCCTGGTTGAGCAGGCGCCGCAATGGTTGGCGCGGCCGATTGGTTTTCTCGTGGAACTACTGGCTGCTATCCCTTCGGTGGTCTATGGCCTCTGGGGCATCTTCGTGTTGGCTCCGTTTTTGCGCAACCACATTCAACCGCTGCTGGCGGGGGCATTTGGTTGGCTGCCGCTCTTCAAAGGACAGATCACTGGTCTTGGTTTGCTCACAGGAGGAATCATTCTCGCCATCATGGTCACGCCGATCATTTCCGCCGTGGTGCGCGATGTCCTGACTGCCGTACCGGGTACACAGCGTGAAGCCGCGCTCGCACTTGGCGCGACCAAGTGGGAAATGATTCGCGTAGTTTTGGTAAACGGCGCTCCGGGTATCGCGGGCGCCGTGATTCTTGGTCTCGGCCGCGCGCTCGGCGAGACGATGGCCGTGACGATGGTGATCGGCAACCGGCCGGAGATCAGTCTCTCGCTTTTCGATCCGTCGTACACGATTGCTTCGGCGATTGCGAACGAGTTTACGGAAGCGACCGGCGATCTGTACTTGAGCTCGCTGGTTGAGTTGGGACTGATCCTGTTTCTGGTGACGTTTGTCGTGAACGGCATCGCGCGCGTGCTGGTGTGGAATGTGACACGAAAGACTGGTGGAGTCGGCAGGGCTGCTTAATGGACCACGCAGATCGAATACGACGTGCGAACAGCGCCTTTATGACGGGCTTGACGGCGTTGTGTACGGTGCTCGCGGTCGGCGCACTGCTGATTATTCTTTCGTATATCGCGTGGAAGGGAATCGGCGCGCTCAACATCCAGTTTCTGACGGATGTGCCGCGGCCGGTGGGCGAAGGCGGCGGCATCGGAAATGCGATTCTCGGTTCGGTCGTGTTGCTGTTGTTGTCTTCAGTGATCGGTTTGCCGCTCGGAATTTGTGTTGGTGTTTATCTTTCGGAAATTGGCCGAGGACGGTTTGGCGGTGCGGTTCGTTTTATTGTCGATACGCTGACGGGCATCCCGTCGATCGTGACCGGTGTGTTTGTCTACGCGGTTCTGGTGTTGCCGATGAAGCACTTTTCCGCGTGGGCAGGTGGAATAGCACTCGCACTGATCATGGTTCCGATCGTTGCCCGGACCACCGAAGAGATGTTGAAGCTCGTGCCGCACAGTTTGCGGGAAGGAGCGTTGGCGTTGGGTGCGCCGCAGTGGCGCGTGACGTTGGGAGTTGTGATTCCGGCGGCGGCGCCGGGAATCGCAACCGGAGCAATGCTCGCGATCGCGCGCGTCTCGGGCGAGACGGCGCCATTGCTGTTCACCGCTTTCGGGAGCCGGTTCTTCCCGACCTCACTTAACGAACCGATCGCTTCGCTCACGGTGCAGATCTACAACTATGCGATCTCGCCGTATGACGAATGGCACGCGCAGGCGTGGGCCGCGACGCTGGTGCTGATGACGTTAGTTTTGGGAATCAATATCGTCGTGCGTTTTCTGACGAGGAAAAGGTTCTAGGTTAAATGCCGGTTCAAACTGAACCCCCGAAATTTGAAGTTGGCGCCAGACGCAATAGTGCGCCTCCGCCTGCGACTGGTGCACCCGCGAAGGTTGCGGTTCGCGATCTGAATTTCTTCTACGGCAAGGTGCAGGCGCTGCACAACATCTCCATCGAGATACCTGAGCGCATCGTGATGGCTTTCATTGGTCCATCGGGTTGCGGTAAGTCGACGTTTCTGCGCACGTTGAATCGGATGAACGACGTGATTCCCGGCACGCACGTCGCCGGAAACGTTTCGATCGACGATCACGACATCTACGCGCCGGGAACTGACGTGGTGGAGTTGCGGCGCCGCGTCGGGATGGTATTTCAAAAGTCGAATCCGTTTCCAAAGTCGATTTTCGACAACGTAGCTTATGGTTTGCGAATCAATAAGCTGACCGGCAACAGTTCCGAGCTGCACGCGCGCGTCGAACAGGCACTCAAAGACGCAGCGCTGTGGAACGAAGTAAAGGATCGTTTGAAAACGTCGGCGTTGAGTCTTTCCGGCGGTCAGCAGCAACGACTTTGTATCGCGCGGGCGCTCGCGATTCGTCCGGAAGTGTTATTGATGGACGAGCCGGCCTCGGCGCTCGATCCGATCGCCACGTCCAAGATTGAAGAGCTGATCTTCGATCTGAAGAAGCAGTACACGATTGTGATCGTTACGCACAACATGCAGCAGGCCGCGCGCGTTTCCGACACAACCGCGTTTTTCCTGCTTGGTAAGTTGATCGAAGTGAATTCGACTGAGAAGATGTTCACGGCCCCCAATGAAAAGTTGACTGAAGATTACATTACGGGAAGGTTTGGTTAATATTTTGAACTTGGTTCTTTGAGCTTTGTTCTTTGTGAGAAGTCGCAAAAACAAAGTACAAAGAGCGAAGAACAAAGTACTAAGAAGAAAAGTATGGATGCCCATCGTCATCTCGACGACGAATTAAGTTCTCTACGCGACCGCGTGTTGCTGCTGGGCGGCGAAGCGGAGATGGCACTCGAGCGTGCGATGTCAGCGCTCCGTGAACGCGACAGCGACCTCGCGCGCGATGTGCTCGATCACGACGATCAGGTCGATCATCTGGAAGTCGAAATCGATCGCCAGTGCATCGACATCATCGCTTTGCGTCAGCCGGCGGCTCGCGATCTGCGTTTCGTAATCTCGGTTGCCAAAATGGCGCCGGTCCTGGAACGTATCGCCGATCACGCCTGTAATATCGCTCGCACTGCGATCGATCTAAACAACGAGCCGGAGCTCAGGTCGGTGCTCGACCTGAGCCGTATGTCAGATCACGCGTTGAAGATGTTGCGCGCGGCGCTCGACGCGTTTACTTCAAGCGACGCTGCGATGGCCCGCGAAATTATCAAGAGCGACAGCGAGATCAACGAACTCTACAACCACAGTTTTCACCATTTGATCGAACTGATGGTCAGCGAACCCGCGACCGCCACCCGCGATGCGCGGCTGCTGTTCGTCGCCAAACATCTCGAAAGAATCGGCGATTACGTCACTGATATCTGCGAGTTGACCGTCTACATGGCGGAAGCGGCTTTTATCAAGCACACGAATTAATCATGACTCGTCCAATCCTGATCATCGAAGATGACGCCGACATCTCCGAGAGCCTGAAGTACAACTTCGAACGCGAAGGACTTCCGGCCATCACCGCGCCGACCGGAGAAGCGGGTTTGTCAGCAGCGTTGAACGAGCGTGACTCGCCGCGCTTGATAATTCTCGATCTGATGTTGCCGGGCATGAGCGGAATCGAGTTGTGCCGGCGCTTGCGCCGCGAGCCCGCCACGCGCCGCACGCCGATCATCATGCTGACGGCAAAGACGTCGGAATCCGATCGCGTCACCGGTCTCGATCTCGGCGCGGACGATTACATCACCAAACCGTTTTCAGTGCGCGAGCTGCTTGCACGCGTACGCGCCGTCATGCGCCGCGCTGATGAGACGATGGGCAAGACGTACGAAGACGATCATCTGACGATCGACTTCGACGACATCCGCGTGCTTTGCGACGGCGCGAAGATCAAACTCACGAACAAAGAGTTCACGTTGTTGTCTGTGCTGGCGCGCAGTGCTGATCGCGTGGTGACGCGGCAGCAGTTGCTGGATAGTGTTTGGGGTTACAGTTACTATGGCGATGCACGCACGCTCGACGTACACATTCGCCGTTTGCGCCAGAAGCTCGACAAGTGCGGCGATTGTATTGAGACTGTGGTCGGAGTTGGTTACCGGTTCGTCGGTTGCAGGTGATTCTTGTGTTCAGGCGCTGGTTAATTGAGGCACTTACAAAACGCGAGAACGGGCAATCGCGAGAGCTTCACGACACGGAAACGACGGACGAGATCTTTTCTGCCGGCTCATTGTTTGAAGCGACAATGGGCGGCATGCGCGAAGGTCTTTTGGTTGTGAATAAGGACATGCGGGTCGTTGCTTCGAACCCCGCCGCGCACAAGCTGTTCAATGCTTCGCTTACCAAGCTCCAATCGCAACGCCTCACGGAGTTGACTCGGAACCCCGCAATCTACAGTGCTTTCCTCGATGGTCTAAAAGGCAATGAAGTCAGCGGCGTGAAAGTCGAAACACACGGTCCCGAACGGCAGGTGTTCGATCTTCGCGTGGTCCCGATCGGCGACGTAAACGGAAACGGCGCCCAGGGAGCGCTCGGTGTTTTCTTCGACATCACGCGAACCGAACGACTCGAGCTCGTGCGCCAGGAATTTCTCTCGAATGTTTCGCATGAGCTGCGCACACCGCTCACCTCGATCATGGCGTTTGTCGAAACACTGGAAAGCGGTGCGAAGGAAGATCCCGAGAGTTGCCAGCGTTTTCTTTCCATCATTCGCAAGAACGCCTCGCGAATGCACACGCTGATCGATGACATTCTCGATCTTACGGCCATCGAAGCCGGCAACGTTCAGTTGCGCGCGTCTGAAGTTAATCTGCACGAGTTGGTCGACGACGTGTGCGTTTCTTTAACTAATCAGGCGAGCGCTAACAACGTCTCGCTACGAAACGATGTGCCGCCGCGTACGCTCGTTTACGCCGATGCCCGCCGGCTCGAACAGATGCTCACCAACCTGATCGACAACGGCATCAAGTTCAGCCGCGAGAACGGCACGGTTTCGATCAGTTACCAGCCGGGAACGCGCGATCAGATCCTCGTGCAGGACAACGGCGACGGCATTCCCGCACAGCATCTGGAGCGCTTGTTCGAACGTTTCTATCGTGTGGATCGGGCTCGTTCGCGCCAGATGGGTGGAACGGGTTTAGGACTGGCGATCGTTAAGCACCTCGCGTTGCTGCACGGCGGTGAGGTCACGGTCGAGTCCGAACTCGGAAAGGGAAGTACGTTTACCATTCACCTGCCTAAAAGTCCTACTATTGCAACAGATAAGAATTGAAAGTAGTGGAGCGCGGGCGGCTCGCCCGCAGACGATACACGTTGTTCGACCCCAAGTTGCTGGTGAGCCGCCCGCGCTCCGAATGCGGAGATCAACAATGTGGAAAACGTTGTTGTTACCTCGTCCTGCTTCTGCCATAATAGCGGCCGTGAGTTAGCCCTCGTTCTCTTCCCCGACAGCCCCGGAAGGTCCTCTCTCAGAATGTAAGTCTTGACCGAACAAGTTGCGGTCTGGGGAGAATAGACATGCGAGTTCAGCGAGCAATTAGATCTGCGTCGGTGTTCGTCGGTCAGTTAGGTATGGCGCTGGTGAAAGCTGTTGTCACCAGTTTTTTGATTGGGGCCTTTGCAGTCGGACTGATGCACTACATGGGTGTGCCGGTGCCGAACCCCCACGATCTGCTGAATGGACTTTCACGATTAGCGGACAGCCTTTAATAAGAGGAAGCATTGAGCACAGAGCTTGATCGGGCCTACGCCGTGCTGGGAGTAAAACCCGGCGTTTCAGATCGGGAGTTGAAAGCAGCACATCGGGACTTGGCGAAGGTGTGGCACCCCGATCGGTTTGGGCACGATCCGCGTTTACAGGAAAAGGCGCAGGAGAAATTAAAGGAGATCAATGAGGCGTACGAGCAATTGATCTCGCGTCACAAACAGCGCGTCCCGCCACGACCTCAACCACATCGCAGCGCTCAAGCTCCCGCGGTCGTACGCGTCTCAGTAAAGCGAGGAATCGGTTGGCACTGGTGGATTGCAGTTCCGTTTGCAGTGTTCGCCCTCGTTTTTGCCTTTACTACAAAGACGCTCGTGCGAGAACGCACGCCGCAGCCGGTCGAGTCAGCACAGCTCGAAGATCAAATCGAACAGGCACCCACAACGACTCGACCGGACGCCAGTCACACAGTTCGCAACCGTGACGACAACAATCTTGCGCCGCCCGCGGAACCGGGGACCGAGCCTGCGCCAACGAACGAAGCTGTCGTTCCGGTTCCCACAGTTTCTGTTTCGATCGATCCGGAAAGTGGTTTACTCGCCACGCCCTCATGTCCGATGAAAAGCCGCATGACCTATCCGAGCGGCAGCGAACCTCATGGCTACTGCAAGATCAACCACATCGTTAAGCCCGAGAAAAAGGGCATCAAAGGTCTCGCCAGGCGCATCTCTGAAATCGATTAAAAGTTGAATACCAACTGCTGTTGCACGCGATAAGTCGTCGGCGCGAAATCGCCGACGGGGACAAAGAAGGTTGGAAACTGTCCGCTGCGCCGCAGTGACTGCTGCATGAAGAACAAGCTCTGGAATATCACTTTGCGCGAGAGCCCGTACTCGAAGCGAAAGTGATTCGTGCGAACGTTGACGCCGGTGTTAGTGCCGAGGTCGTCGTCGGTCACTTGCGAGATCATCGAGTTGGCGCCTTTGATCGCGAAGACGTACATGAAGCCCATGTCGCCGCGTTTCTGCGCGCGGCCGATCTGCAAGGCCGCGAGCATCGCGTCGCGTTCGTTCATGCCGGTGGCGATGTTGCGCGCGAACTGCAGGTTGAACGTGATTGGATACGCGTGATCGTTGAGCGTGAATCCGGTGTGGTTGAGACGATAGGTGAGCCGCAGAACCTGGAAGCCCGGCGCTGTGTAAACGGCTCCGCCGGGTGTGGTAGTGGCGTTGCCTGTTCCCGGCATCGGACCTGAAAGCGCGATGCCGAGTCCTGGTTGGACCAGCAGCACGAGGCCGTCGTTTGTCGACGCCAACTGAATCTGATTTGGGTGGCGATAAAGTTGAATGTCGGCACCCGCCTGGCTGCTCCACTTCTTGTTGAACGTTTGATTCACCAAAAAGCCCTGATGAAACAGGTTTGCGGAGCGGCCGGCCGTGCCCACGACTTCGCCGATGCGAGCGAGTGGACTGTTCGGCTGGATCACTGCGACGTTCGGCGTTGACAGAATGTACTGTCCGGCGCGTAACTCGAGACTCGTTACGTAAGCGCTGTTTGGTTTGAAGGCTGCGGTGTAACGTTCGTTGAAGCCATTGAAGCGAAGGTCGTCGTCAAACAGAAACCGGGAGTTATCGGCAAAAACACTCTGCACGCGGCCGCCTTGCAGTTGAACCGACTTCGTTGGCCGGTACTCGATCCACGCTTCGCTCAAACTAAACGGCGCGCGGAGGTTGAACGAAGTGAAATCCTGATTGGTTGAGAGCTGGTTGTTGAGAGGCCCGGTCGCGAGTTGGCCGTGGAAACTGAGTTTCGGATGAATGTCTGTATCGAAGTTTAACCGCAGACGGTAACGCGCGCGCGCGTTTTGCACGTGATCGAGTGGTGGATCTGGCTGTTCGGTAGCGGAGCGAAAGGTGCCGTCGAAGCGCAGGCGAAAGTCGCCGCTGAAGCGAAACGGGCCGATCTTTGTTACCTGGCTTTCGAGTTTCTCGACGCGTTTTCCGATCGGAGGTTGTGGAGCAGCTTCAGCGGTTTCAGCGGTGTTCGTTGCGATAGGTTCAGGGACCGGGGATTTTACGGATAGCCGATCCAATAATGCCTGGAGAGCAGCTTGTTGCTCGGAAATCGTTTTCTGAAGCTGATCGAGTTTCGTGTTTTGACGTTCGATCTCGGCTTCGAGAAGCCGGACGCGTTCGTTCATGCTCGATTCTGTCGTTTCGGGAGTTCTGGTTGTGCTGGTAACTAACTCTTGAGCGTGAATGGGTATGATTCCGCAGATCAAAACGGCCAACCAAAGAATGACCTTCATGGACTTGGTTCCTCGACTGGAGATGCGTTGGATTTAGGAGCGAACGCCATAGCGTATGACTCCAGCCTTAAATCGACCTTGCTATGAAGTTACATCTGTGTGAATAGGGGATGGTCGTTGACAACGTTCCATGCGCCGCTTACTATTTTCCTGTTCTTAACGTCTTCAGGCTCTTCCCTCTGCCGGAATCTCGACAGGAATGATGCTTCTTCAGGCGGTAACGACTACAACTCAGCCGACTGTCGGCAGCCCGATAACAGCTTACTGGCCGGTAATGATCTTTTTCGTCGTGGCTGTGATCTTTCCCGTGCTTCCGATCATCCTTGGACGCTTTCTCAGACCGATCAAATACCAGAAAGACAAGATGCGCCCGTACGAGTGCGGCATCGACCCGAAGACGGAAGCGCACGAGCGATTCACCGTGCGCTACTACATCGTCGCGATGCTCTTTCTGATTTTTGACGTTGAAACGATCTTCCTGCTGCCCTGGGCGATCATCTTCATGGGCGATGACTTTTCGTTTACAACTTTTGCGCTCATCGAGATGTTTGTCTTTATCGGAATCCTGGTGGTTGGTTACTACTACGCCTGGCGTAAAGGCGCCCTTGAGTGGGCCTAAGACATTGTCGATTGACAATTGCCGATTGAAAGGCGAATTTGCGGGGCTAAAAGGAATCGAAAAATCACCAATCGAAAATCAAAAATGACACATGGCTGAACACGAAGAAGGATTTGTTTTAACAACCGTCGATTCGATGATGAACTCGATCCGGCGCTCCGTCGGTGCGAAGGCGGTCGATATTGCCGCGCCCGTGGTGAATTGGGCGCGCAAGTCGGCGTTGTGGCCCATGACGTTCGGACTCGCGTGTTGCGCGATCGAGATGATTGCCGCCGGCGCCGGACGTTTCGACATCGACCGGTTCGGTGCGGGAGTGTTTCGGCCGAGTCCACGGCAGAGCGATCTGATCATCATCGCCGGCACAGTAACCTTGAAGATGGGACCGGTGGTGCGCCGCGTCTACGATCAGATGCCTGAGCCGAAGTGGGCCATCGCGATGGGTGCGTGCGCTTCTACCGGTGGACCATTCGATTCGTATTCGACGATGCAGGGCGTCGATCGTTGTATCCCGGTTGACGTTTACATCCCGGGTTGTCCGCCGCGTCCGGAAGCGTTGTTTTACGGACTGATGCGATTGCAGGACATCATCATGCGCGAATCTCCCTCCGCATACATCTTTGAAAGTGACGGGTCTGTTCACAGGCAACGCACTTTCGAGGATGAGAATCTTCTGGTGGACGCAGCCATGGGCGTTGGCCAAGGGTTGTCGAAGGTTTCTTAGCGTTTCTTAACGGTGGGCTTGAACCGCGGATAGGAGGAGAGGAGCATATATATGAGAGAACAGAAGCCCCTTCTGGCAGCCCTCATAACAATCATCGCGCTCTTTAGCAGCGCTGTCTGGGTAAGCGCCCAGACCAAACCAACAACAAAGAAAAGAACTACAACGAGGCGAGTGGTGCCGCTGGTCCCGGTTGGCACCGATCTCAAAGTCAGGATCAACGATACGCTCTCGAGTAAAGACTCGCGCGTCGGCGATCGTTTTACTGCTACGGTGATCGATCCGAGCCGTTTCGATGAAGCACGATTGACTGGACACATCAGCTCGATTAACAAGTCAGGCAAGGTCAAAGGCCGGACGAGCATGAATCTCGCTTTTGATTCGGTCGAGTTGCGTGACGGACGGCGCGGAGTGTTGCACGGCTACGTCACCCGAGTTTACGGCGACGATTCAGGCCAGGCAGACAATGAAGGCGGGGTCGAATCCAGCAGCAGGACCAAGCAAACCGTGAAACGTGCCGGTATTGGCGCGGGCGTCGGCGCGATCATTGGCGGCATCGCCGGTGGTGGTAAGGGCGCAGCGATTGGTCTGATCATCGGCGGCGCCGGTGGCGCAGGCTCGTTGGCCGTGAAGGGTAGCAAGGAGTTGAAGATCGAGTCAGGCACGGAAATGCTCGTACACGTGACGCGCTAATTCAGAACAAACTGGAAATCACGAAGGGAGCGGCCAAAATCCGCTTCCTTTTTGGTTTTAAATCCCTGACCCGCTTTCCTACGGAAGAAAGACCGTTCGGGTAACGTCTAACGATTGAGTTGGAGATGATGGCTCAACAGCTTATCGATGGAAACGTAATCGAGGCCTGCCAGCAGGGCGACCGCGACGCCTTTCAGCTCCTGTTCGAATCGTACAAAGACAAAGTTTTCTCGATCGCGGTTTATTCGGTGGGTGGCGATCGCGCGATTGCGGACGATGTTACGCAACAGATCTTCCTGAAGCTCTTCACTGCCATTCGCCAGTTTCGCGGTGATTCGGAGTTTACGACGTGGCTTTATCGCATGGTGGTGAACGCGTGTCTCGACGAGCGGCGCCGGCGCAAACGATGGCTTCCGCTGGGAGAGACTGTGGTCATGAAAAATCCAGTCGATCGAAAACCGCAGGAGAAGCAGTTTGCGCGGCTCGAAGTTGCCGAAGCCGTTCAGGAGGCGATTGGCGAATTGAAGCCGAAGTTTCGTTTACCGATTTTGTTGAAGTACATCGAGGGGTTGTCTTACGACGAGATCGCTCAAGTGATGGGTTGTTCGAAAGGCACGGTTGCCTCGCGTTTGAATCGGGGTCACAGCCAGTTGGCGAAGCGGCTGGCGCATTTGAACAATCCGGCGAGCTGGGGCGAGTAACAGACGAGGATTTATGTTTTCGAAGCATGTAACCAGGGACATTTCAGCTTACTGTCACGGCGAGTTGCCGGCGGAAGAGTCGCGACGGTTTGCGGAGCACATCATTGCGTGTGCGAAGTGCCGCAGGGAGTTTGAAGAGATCAAGCTGGGGATTAAGTTGGCGGAGCAGTTGCCGCAACTTAGTGCGCCGGAGTCGTTGTGGAAGGGGATTGAAACGTCCCTTGGTACTGAAAGAGAGATCGCTGCGCGTAGATCTGTTTGGCAAGTTCGTGTTGTCGCAGTGGCAGCAGTTTTGATTGTAGTTGGCGGGTTGGGTGTTTGGTGGTTTTGGGGCCGAGGATCTTACGGATTAGAAAACGAATCGTGGTTAGTGCAGCAACGTGCTGGAGCGCCGCGTATTGGAAGCGAACGGATTACAAAAAACGGCCGGTTGGGGAAAGGTGAGTGGTTGGAAACGGACGGAAGTTCTCGTGCGCAGATCGCGGTCGGCACGATCGGTACGGTTGATATCGACGAAAACACGCGCGTACGGTTGTTGGAGACAGAGCCGACGGATCATCGGTTGGAACTCGCACGCGGAAAAATGAGTGCCGTGATTTTGGCGCCACCGCGATTGTTCTTTGTCAACACGCCGTCAGCGGTCGCCGCGGATCTTGGTTGTGCGTACACGCTCGAGGTTGATGACCATGGCGTTGGGAAGTTGCGTGTGACGGCTGGTTGGGTGGCGCTGGAACTAAAAGATCGTGAATCGATTGTGCCTGCGGACGCGGCGTGCGAAACCCGTCCGGAAGTTGGACCAGGCACGCCTTACTTTGAGGATGCTACGCCATCTTTCAAGGACGCGCTCAAGCTCGTGGACTTTGAACACGATCCGGCGGTGAAGAAAGATGCATTGACCGTGTTGCTGAACGAAGCACGCCCGCGCGACACGCTGACGCTCTGGCACCTGTTGGCCCGTGTTAACGAAACAGACCGCCCGCCCGTGTATGAAGCACTAGCGAAGTATGCCCCGCCGCCGGCTGGCGTGACGCGTGAGGGTGTGTTGCAGCTCGATCGGGCAATGCTCGAACGTTGGAAGAATGAACTTCAGAACAGTTGGAGTTTGGGTGTTAAGGGGAAGTATTCGCCGAAGAAGTTGATGAAACTCAGATGAACGATTTAAGCCACAGGCTTACACAGACAAACACGGACCTGAGTTGTCATTTCAGGTCCGTGTTTGTCTGTGTAAGTCTGTGGCTTAAAGTATTACGTTCCCGAGAGGTGACGCGTGTCGTTGAGCGTCAGCACGCGCACGAAGCCGTCATCACGTAATTCAAATCGCGTCACGCCACAATTCGCGCTCATGATCCACACTGGTTTCAACTCCGGCGCATCCAGCGCACCCATTAGGTGCAGCGCGAGAATGCAGATCGTTCCCGTGTGACTGAACACCGCGATCTTTCCGCCCTGGTTCTCCTCGATGATCGCATCGAGCTTCTGCCACGCGCGATCGAGAAGCTGTCGATAACTCTCACCGCCAGTCAACACGTGCTCGAAGTCACGCCGCAATAGCGCCGCGTATTGTTCCGGGTGTTGCTGCGCTGCGCCTTCAAACGTCAAACCTTCCATCACACCAACACCGCGTTCGCGAAAGGCAGTCGTAGAGTTGATCTGCAGGCCGGTCAGCTTCGCGAGCGGCTCAGCAGTCTCAACGGCGCGCGCCAGATCGCTCGAATAGATAGCCGTCAACTCTTCGTCTTTGAGTGCGTGAGCCGTTGCGTTCGCCTGGCGGCGTCCGCGCGGCGAGAGAGGTGTGGCTGTGTGTCCACCGAAACGGCGTTCGGCGTTTCCTTCTGATTGGCCGTGGCGAATGAGAAGGACGTGGGTTGAGAGGGGCATCGAACTGTATTTATGCGGCCACTGCTTCGGCCTTCAACTTCTCCGCTTGATAGTGGGCGACGAGTGCGTCGATGAAAGGGTCGAGGTTTCCTTCCATCACCAGGTCGAGCTGGTGAATCGTCAGACCAATGCGGTGATCGCTGACCCGGTTTTCCTTGAAGTTATAAGTGCGAATCTTTTCCGAGCGATCGCCTGAGCCGACCATCGAGCGTCGTTCGCTTGCTTGCGCTTCGTGTTGTTTCTGCTCTTCGAGTTCCTGCAAACGTGCACGCAAAACGCGCATCGCCTTTTCACGATTCTTGATTTGCGACTTCTCGTCCTGCATAGAAACTACGACGCCGGTCGGCAAGTGCGTGAGCCGCACCGCGGAGTAGGTCGTGTTTACCGACTGTCCACCGGGACCCGACGAACAGAACGTATCGATGCGCAAGTCCTTCGCATCGATCTTCACGTCGACCTCTTCGGCTTCCGGCAACACCGCGACCGTGACGGCCGAAGTATGAATTCGTCCACTCGCTTCCGTTTGCGGCACGCGCTGCACGCGATGCACGCCCGATTCGTGTTTCAACTTCGAGTAGACCTTGTTGCCTTCAATCAGCACGATGGCTTCTTTGAGACCACCGATTCCCGATTCGGACGCTTCAAGAACTTCAAACCGCCAGCGCTGCCTTTCCGCGTAACGCGCATACATGCGCACCATCTCCGCGGCAAACAACGTCGCTTCATCGCCGCCGGTGCCCGCGCGGATTTCGAGAATGACGTTTTTCTCGTCGTTCGGATCGCTCGGAACCAGCAGCAGTTTGAGCTCGCGTTCGTTTTCTTCGAGCCGCGCTTGCAGCGTGTCGAGTTCGAGCCGCGCCATCTCGCGCATCTCGTCGTCGTCCGAAGTGTCGTATAGTTCGCGCGCGCCGGCCAGCTCTGCTTTCAAACCCTTCCACGCCTGATACTTTTGCACCACTTCTTCAAGGTTGCGATGTTGTTTCGCAGCCTTGCCATACGCCGACGGATTCGAGAGCAACTCCGGAGACGACAACTCTGTGGTTAACTCGTCAAAGCGGGCGAGAATTTGTTCCAGCTTATCCAGCATAAGACCTCATGATAACGGCGCGGGCTGCGGTTGCCCCGTTTGTGGTTCGAGTTTCAACGATTCTTTCAATGCTTCGATCGCCACTTCGAGTTGCTGATCGTCCGGTTCCTGCGTGGTGATGTTTTGCAGCCACACACCCGGACGCGTCATCAGTTTGAAAAACCAACTGCTCTCTTTCTTGGCCGACAGGCGAATGATCTCGTACGAGATACCCGCGACCACAGGCATCAGCGCCAGGCGAATCAGGAAGTTAAGCAGCAGCGAATCAAACTTGATTATCGAAAACAGCACGATCGCCACCAGCATCACGACCATCAAAAAGCTCGTGCCGCAACGCGGATGCTGGCGCGGCTGCGGCCGCGCGTTTTCAACCGTCAACGGCAATCCAGCTTCCCACGTGAACACCGTTTTGTGTTCGGCGCCGTGATACTCAAACACGCGCCTGATGTCTTTCAACAGCGAGAAGCTGAAGATCATGATCAAAAAGAACGTCATGCGAATCAGGCCGTCGATCAGATTGAATGCAACTGACGGCCTAACCGGATGAAGATACGTTCGCACGGTCGACCACGCGTCCTGATACCACGGCGTCGGCGCTGCGTCGGTTGCGCTGGGGCTCGAAGCTTCTGGCGCAGTTCCGGGCGTCGCCGTGCTCGTTGCGGCCGCTGGCGTGGTGGCCCAACCCGCTGCGATGAACAGCGCGTTTGTTAACAACAAAGGCGCGGCCACAAAAAGCAGGATGTTGAAAATCAGTGCGAAGATGATCGATCCGGCCGCCGCGGCTGTCGTTCCTTTTTTCAGTTCATCGCGCGAGCGCTTTTGCGTCGGCACCGGAATCACGCCGGGCAATGCGCCGGTCAAACCGGCGAAGTCGCCTTCGCCCTCGATCACCGCCGGCGAAAGCGCCACCTTCACTTCTTTAGTCTTCGCTTCCTCAACCTCTTCAAACGCCTCGTTGGCCGAGAAATTGAGCGCTTTGATTCCCAAACCCATCGACTGAATGAGTACGGCTCCGCCGCGCAGCACCGGCAACTTGAGCACCGGATACTTGTCGCTCCACTTCGGCAGCGGCGCGGCAGTGTTGACGATCGTGCCGTCGGCTTTGCGCACGGCGATGGCGTAGGCATTTGGAGTGCGCATCATCACGCCTTCGATAACGGCCTGGCCGCCGACAATGAGATCTCTTTCAGGTGTACTCATGGCTTCAGGATACGAAAAGGCCGGCGATTTTGGGGAGATCGCTCGTGGTTGATACAACTTGAGCGACCGACCGAATCACGCCGGCTCCGAATTGTTTTTGCTAATGTTGGTTGCGTAAACCCATTAATTCAGGGGTTATTTCGCAGTGGCAGCTTCCTCGGCTGCCGGTTTCTTGCCGTAACGCTTATTAAAGCGATCGACGCGTCCCGCGGTATCGACCAGCTTCTGCTTACCGGTAAAGAACGGGTGGCAGGCGGAACAAATTTCCACGTGCAGGTCGCCCTTCTTGGTCGAGCGCGTTTTGAACGTCTCGCCGCAAGCGCAGGTAACGGTTATCTCAACGTATTCCGGGTGAATTCCTGGTTTCATTACTTTATCGACTCTCTGTATAGACGGCCATCCGGCCGCGTTTTCAAACGAGATATGATAGGTGTGCGTGGTTCGGAACGTCAAGTTAGCGTTAGGGAAATCTGCGGATGACGAACGAACCACCGGGAAAAGAGACCACGGCTAACATATTGAGAGCGTAGTACCGGATGTGGTACTATCCGCTCGCCCTACTTACCCACCCCACCGACGTGCTGGGCGTTACCCAGCGTTGTTGGTGGAGGTGTCCTCAATGGCACGTTGTGCGAAGCTCTTAGACAAGGCCGCTCGTTCCCCAAAGAACCTTAACTTTGAAGACCTTTGTGCTTTGGCCGAGTGTTATGGCTGGGTTTTTCAACGGCAATGTGGTTCACATCGAATCTATATCCATCCTGGTTTAGGCAGCGCAGTTGGTTCGATGATGAATTTCCAATCACGGGATGGGAAAGCAAAACCCTTTCAGGTGAGACAGCTACTTGAGGCGATTGAGGGACTAAATCATGGCTAACCGATATGCTTTCAACATCGAATGGAGCGAAGAGGATCAGGAGTACATAGCTACTTGTCCCTCTTTCCCTGGTTTGTCTGCCTTTGGAGCTATCGAAGAAGAGGCGTTAAAGGAAGGGAAGATTGCTCTTGCTGGTTTTATAGAAACTTGTGAAGCCAGCAAGTTACCTTTGCCTGAACCTCTAGTTCGCGGTTCCTATAGCGGTAAGCTTCAGTTGCGGTTGCCGAAGAGTCTCCACCGCCTCGCTGTCCAAATGGCTGCCCGTGAGGAAGTCAGTCTTAATACCTATATTGCTGACGCAGTAAGAACACGAGTAACAACGGAGCAGGTAGGCCAGCCTATGCTTCAAGAAATGCGGCGATACCTACATGAGACTCGGCTAACAATTGCATCGGTGGTGATGGCGCATCAGACAGTAACTCCGTTGAAAACTCTCATGACGACCAGCGAAGGTTCTAAACGAACCCTCTTTCTTTTGACGTCCGGTGAATGTGAAGACGGGAACTAAAACAAATGGCGGAAGCTACCCAATACCTGTTCGACTATACAGAGATCCTCGAAGATCTGATTAGGAAGCAAGGTATTCATGAAGGCAAGTGGCGGCTCATTTTCGAATTGGGGTTTACCGCGACAAGCGTTAATACCCAAGAGTCGCCAGATGACTCGAACGTTGCACTTCGGCCTGCGGGGATTGTTCTAATTCAGAAAGTTGGCATTTCGCGAACTGAGGAAGAGCTAAACAATCTCACCTTAGATGCTGCCGTGGTAAACCCAAAGCCCTCTGTCCAAGCCAAGCGTTCCGTAAAAAAGAAAGTCAAGTAGTCACGCCGCTCAACCATCTGCGTTTCGCTTTTTCACCTGCCTTGTAAAAGTGTTTCTTTCCCAGAAGACGCCATCGGTATAGCCTTGGACGTTTGAGTTTGCAGCCGCTAGTTCCAGACGTTTCAAAGCCAAACAACAATACTTTTCGTCGAGTTCCACTCCGAGATAATGACGCCCTAGTTTTTTGGCGACGACCGTGGTGGTGCCGGAGCCGTTGAAGGGATCGAAGACCAAATCGCCGCTCTTCGAGCTGGCGAGGAGAATTTTCGCCAATAGTTTCTCGGGTTTTTGGGTCGGATGATCGGTGTTCTCGGGCATCGACCAGTAGGGAACGGTTAGATCGGTCCAGAGGTTGGAGGGGTGTGTGAGACGGAAGCGGCCGTTTTCGGATTCCGTCCAGTCTTTGGGTGCGCCATTCGGATCGGTGTAGGGCGCGATCACCTGGCGTTTGAGCATGACCGCGTCGACATTGAAGTAGTAATCGTCGGAAACAGTGAAGAACCAGATGTCTTCCGCACACTTTTTCCAATTCGACTTCGCGCCGCGACCCTTTTCGCGTTCCCAGGTGATACGGTTTCGCGGAATGAAGTACTTCTCGCCCACATGGTGAATTGCGGCGGAAGATTCCCAGTCGCCACAGATGTAGACGGAGGCGGTTGGTTTCAGCAGCCGCACAGTTTGCGAGAGCCACGAATCAAGCCACGCGGCGTACGCCTCGCTCGAAGTTTTACGGAAGCGCTTATTGTTGAAAGTTTTAGTAAGGTTGTAAGGCGGATCCGCAAACATCAGATCGACGCAAGCATCCGGCAAATAGGGAAGGGCGGTGAAAACATCCTGACAATAAATCTGGTCGCGAACTTTAGTAAAAGTGATCTTAGTGTTGAGCGTTTTTAATGCGCGTTTATAACTCTCCAACTCACTTTCAGAGAGCGTCAACGTGCGATTCAAGGGGGCGCGAGTCACGGTGATCGGAATTTACACTACTTCTGCTATAATCAGTTTCCGAATTTCAAGCTCTTCATCTTTTATAGCAGTCACAATGCAATCCGCGCGTTGTTCTACCTGCTAATCGAAGTGTAGTCACACGCGCGCCGCAGGCCATGATGTCAGACGACACGAAGCAGCCTGGTTCCGAAGAACCTATGCGACCGGACGGGTCGCCAGCCGATTCGTCCGGGACGCCCTCACCATCCGCGATTCCACCCGCAGGAGAACTCGCAGGCGCCGATGCCGAGAAGGCCTCAATGGTCGAACAGGCCAAATCGCGTGTCGCGGCGGTGAAAGAATCGTTGGCCAGTGAGCCACCCGCGGCAGGCGCGCCGAAGCCTCCAGTTAAAAAGAAAGACGAAGGTCCGAAACCAACCGACGCCGCGAATCATCCGCTCGTTAAAAAACTGAAAGCCAAGTTTGGCGAAGACATCGGTGATGCGTCGGAGTTTATCGGCCAGTTGTCAGTTCACGTTGACCGTGAACGAATCGTCGAGATTTGTGATTTTCTCAGGTCGGATAAAGAAACTCAGTTTGACTATCTTTCGGACGTGACCTGCGTTCATTACCCGGAACGCCTGGATGCGCCTTTTGAGATGGTCTACAACCTGTTTTCGATTCCAAACAATGAGCGCGTGCGGTTGAAAGCAGCCACGAAAGACAGCGTCGACAGCGTCACCGGTGTGTGGCCGACGGCGAACTGGCTCGAACGCGAAGTTTTCGATCTGTTCGGCGTGCAGTTCAACGGCCATCCGGATCTGCGGCGACTGCTGCTTCCGCCCGATTGGGAAGGCTATCCGTTACGCAAAGACTATCCGCTCGAGTTTATCGAGAACGCGTGGACCGAAAAGCACCTGCCGGACTTAACAGAAGTGCAGATGGAGCAGTTGCAACAGCGGCGCGCGTACGGTTTGGAGATCTTGTCGGTGCCGCAGGAGCGAATGATGCGAGACATCTTTCGCGGCGGCAAAGAAGTGATGCCGAAAGACAAATGAACTTGGAGCTTTGTGCTTAGAGCTTAGTTACAAAGCACAAAGTTCAAAGTACCAAGTTCAAAAATGAAATGACGCCCAAAGAGATCGCAGCTCATTACAACGCGAAAGTTTTCGATTCGCCCGGCGCGGCACAGGAGGCGGGATTTGTTCTGACTGAGGCCGCACAGCCGCGAAACGTTTGGAACAAAGCGAGCGCGGCGAGTGCGATCGTGCTGAAGTTAGTGCAGCAGAAGGCGAGTGGCGCGGCTGACGAGATTGGGTTGGTCATTGAGCCGTGGCGTGTGACCGGTTGTTATAAGCCGCCACAGTCGAACGGTTCAGAAAGCCACGGATAACACACGGATAAATGCATCAGGTAGAAATAGCAACAACGCAAGAGACCCTGCTCGACAGCCCAGAGATGGTGCTGAACATGGGGCCGCAACACCCGTCGACGCACGGCGTGTTGCGCGTGGTCCTGAGACTCGACGGCGAGACCGTGATCGATCTCGATTGCGACATCGGTTACCTGCATCGCGGCATGGAAAAGATTGCCGAGAACCGCATGTACACGATGATCGCGCCGTACTGGGATCGCCTCGATTACATCGCCGCGGTTTCGAACGGTCTCGTTTGGGTGGAGACGGTCGAGCAGATGATGAGTCTGCCTGTTCCGCCGCGAGCCCACTACCTGCGCACGATTCTGACCGAACTCAACCGCATCGCGTCGCACCTGCTCTGGCTCGCGACGCATGCGCTCGACATCGGCGCTATTACCGTTCTGCTGTGGGCGCTGCGCGAACGCGAAGAGATCTTGAAGATCTTCGAACGGCAGTTTGGCGCGCGTTTGACGTGTCACGCCTGGCGCGTCGGCGGCATGCCGAACGATGCTTACGACGACTTTGAAAAAGACGTTCGGCAGTTTACCAACAACTTTCCGAAGCGGCTCGACGAGTATGAGACGGTGCTTTCCGAGAACCGCATTTGGTTGAGCCGCACGGTTGGGATCGGCGTTATTTCGGGTCCGGAAGCGATTGCGATCGGTTTGTCTGGTCCGGCGCTTCGTGGCTCAGGTGTCGCGTGGGACGTGCGCAAGTCGCGTCCGTATGCAGCGTATGGCGACATGGATTTTGACATTCCGCTCGGCGAGAACGGCGATACTTATGATCGATACCTTGTGCGACTAGAGGAGATGCGGCAGTCGCGCCGGATCGTCGTGCAGGCGTTGGATAATCTGCCGGATGGTCCAGTGAATGCGAAGCTGCCGAAGATTGTGAAGTGTCCGGCAGGCGATTACTACCATTCGATCGAGGCGCCGAAAGGCGAGATTGGTTGCTATATCGTTTCCGACGGCACGGCGCAGCCTTATCGCGTGCGCGTTCGTCCGCCGTCATTTGTGAATCTACAGGCATTGAAACAGATGTGCGTTGGTCATCTCGTGGCTGACGTGGTCGCAATTATTGGCACGCTCGATATTGTTTTAGGAGAAATCGATCGCTGAAATCCGCATGCTGCTGCTCGGTCCGATAAACATCCTCAACGACCTTTTGCTGAGATTCTTCAGCCAGGAAACGATCACCTACTTCGTTTGGCCGCTGATTCAAATCGGCTTGGTCGTTACGCTCGTTGCGCTGTGGGTTGCGTATGCGACGTATCTGGAGCGGAAGATTTCGGCATTCATGCAGGCGCGTCTCGGGCCGATGCGTGTTGGGCCATGGGGATTGCTGCAACCGATCGCTGATGGTATCAAGCTGCTCGTTAAAGAAGACTTCATTCCCGAGAACGCCGATCGGTGGATATTCTTCTTCGCGCCCTACATCGCCGTCGCGTCCGCTTTCATCGTGTTTTCTGTGATCCCGTTTGGGCCTGACTGGGCGGTGATCGCCGACGTCAACATCGGACTGTTGCTGGTGTTGGCGGTTTCGAGTGTCGGCGTGTTGGCGTTGATACTTGCGGGTTGGTCTTCGAATTCAAAATACGCATTGCTCGGCGGATTGCGTTCGAGCGCGCAGATGGTCTCGTATGAAGTTGCGATGGGCCTTTCGCTGATCGGCGCGTTGATGTTTGCGCGGACGCTTTCGCTATCGGGCATTGTCGGAGCGCAAGGCTCCGACTCGATCTGGTTTGTGTTGTATCAGCCTGCTGGGTTTTTGCTGTTTCTGATCAGTGGTATCGCTGAGAACAATCGCGCGCCGTTCGATCTGCCGGAAGCGGAGTCAGAGCTCGTCGCCGGTTTTCACACTGAATACTCCGGCATGCGCTGGTCGCTCTTCTTTATGGCTGAGTACGCGGCGATGGTGGTCGTTTCCGCGGTCGCGGCGACGGTGTATCTCGGTGGCTGGTACTTTCCGTTTGTTTACAGGTTAGAGGCGGCGGGATATCACAACCTGTACGTGATCGTCAGCCTGCTGGTGTTTTTGGTTAAGGTTTCCATTATCCTTTACATCTATTTCTGGTTGCGTTGGACCCTGCCGCGTTTTCGTTACGACCAGTTGATGGACATCGGTTGGAAGTGGCTGATTCCGTCGGCGCTGATTAACATCGCGCTGTCGGCAATCGCGATCTTCACGGTGCAGGCGCTGAATGGTTGGCGCAACATGAAGACTTACGAGTTTCTCGATCGCGGGTTGAATCTGACGGCGCAAGGGAAAGCGATCGCGATCGTGTTCGGCATGGCTGGGTTGTTTATCACTGCTTTCCTAATGTCGCGGATCAATTGGCGTTCGCGTGATTTCAACCTGAAGACGCAGCGGCGAAATATTCGTCTGGTGAATTTACCGAAAGGTAAGCCTGCGGTTTCCGCAAGTGAGGTGTAGTTTCAATGCCTTTAGTTACGACTCCAAAACCGACGTGGTCGCAGAAGCTGAAACGGTTCTTCATGATCGATCTGATCAAAGGACTCGCGCTCACGTTCAAATACAATCTCGGCGCAATCACCGACAAAGACGCCGTCGCGGGCAAGGGAATCTACACCGAGCAGTATCCGAAAGTGCGTCCGGACGTGGCGCCGCGTTTTCACGGCGCGCCGCGTTTGAACATGGATCCGGAAACACACGACACGCTCTGCATCGCCTGCAACCTCTGCGCGCTTGCGTGTCCGGAGGACTGCATTGATGTGATCGCGATGGACGTCGAGATCATCGTCGCGGGCAAACCGCGCCGCAAGAAAGTGCTCGACGAGTTTATCTTCGACACTTCGCGTTGCATGTTCTGCGCGCTCTGCCAGGAAGCATGCCCGACAGCGTGCCTGGAGCTGACGCAGGATTTCGAACTCGCGACCTACTCACGCGCCGGATTCGTCTGGAACCGCGAGATGTTGGAACAAGGTCGAGACACCGTGAAGTACACAAGCTAAGGCATTGGCCGCGAAGAAGCACAAGAGGCACAAAAAAGGACTGAAACTGCTTGTGCATTTTGTGCCTCTTTGTGGCTTTTAAGACAATGACCCTTTCAGGATACGAAGCGCTCTTCTTCTGGATCTTCGCACTCGCTGCGATCTTTGCGGCGCTGTTGACGGTGATGGCGCGCAATGCCGTGCATAGTGCGCTGTTTTTGATTTCGTCGCTGGTGTCGGTGGCGGCGTTGTTTGTGCTCGCGGGCGCGGAGTTTATCGCGGGCGTGCAGATCCTGGTTTATGTCGGCGGCGTGATGGTCCTGTTTCTGTTTGTGATCATGCTCGTCAACGTCGGCGCGGAAGAGAGAGGCAGCGAGCAGATCTTTAACAAGCAACGCCAGGTCACGGCGAGTTTGATCTTTTGTTTTCTGCTTGTCGCGGGCGTGCTCTTCGCGGTTAACGAAGGTTACCGCGGTCTGCAGAAACTTCATCCGCCACGGGAGGCCTCGCTTGGTCCACCGGCAAACGCAGGTGGTCCGCCGAACGCCACGGGAAGCAGCGCCATGACCGACGACACCGAGAGTATCGCCGGCAGTCTTTATCGTTACGCTTCATTGCCTTTCGAAATCGCGAGCGTGCTGTTGCTGGTGGCCATCATCGGCTCGGTAATGCTGGCGCGAACGTTGAAACAGGAAGTTTCCGCTGACGACGTAGATCCCGACGTCTTGCAAGAAGAGATCGCGCGCGATCCCGAGCTCGCGAAGCTGGAACCACAGTCTGAATAAAACATGCTCAACTCTTTCATTCCTGCGCTGGCGTTTCTATTTCAGGAAGAGAGCCGTCTCGAGTTGATGAGAAAGGCGGCGACGAACCCCGACCTGTCGAAGTTTCTCGTGATCGGCGCGCTGCTCTTCATTATCGGCGTGGCGGGAGTCTTAACGCGGCGCAACATCATCGTCATCTTCATGTCGATCGAGTTGATTCTCAACGCCGCGAATCTCAACTTCGTCGCGTTCTCACGCTACTTGCAGGAAACGGGCAACGTGAACGCGGTCGCGGGCCAGATCTTCACGGTGTTTGTGATCGTCGTGGCCGCGGCTGAAGCAGCGATCGGTCTGGGAATCGTGATCGCGCTGTATCGCAACAAGGAAACCATCTGGGTAGACGAGATCGATCTGCTGAAGTGGTGAAAAGAGAGCTTGGTTTTTTGTTCTTTGTACTTTGTAAGCTTACGAGAGTGTAGGTGAAGTCTCGTGAGCGTACAAAGTACAAAGCTCTAAGCACCAAGTACTACGCAAATGCAAAAATACATCTGGCTAGTTCCCCTGCTACCACTGCTTGGCGCCGCTATCAACGGCCTCTTCGGGCGTAAGTTTCGGTTTTCCGAAACGTTGATCGGCAGCATCGCGGTTGGCTCCGTTGCGCTGGCTTTCCTCATCAGCGTCGGCGCCGTGTTCTCGTACGGATTCGGCAGTCACGCGCAGTGGCCCAACCCTTACTTAACCAGCACAGACAGTTTTAGTTTTCTTTGGATCCCCGGTGGCGCGGTCGAAATCAATCACGGAATCCAATCCGGTTATGCTTTGCTCAACGTCGAGTGGAGCTATCAGCTAGATCCGCTCTCGTCGATCTTCATGCTGATCGTGACCGGCGTCGGCTTGTGCATCTTCATTTTCGCGACCGGTTACATGCACGGCGAAACGGGCTTCTATCGCTTCTTCGCCTACATGGGCATGTTCATGTTCTCGATGCTCGTGCTCGTGATGGGCTCAAACTTCCTGATGATGTTTGTCGGTTGGGAAGGCGTTGGTCTCTGTTCGTATCTCTTAATCGGTTACTACTTTGATCGCCAGGAAGCAGCGAACGCTTCCCGTAAAGCATTCATCACGAACCGCGTCGGCGACTTCGGCTTCGCGCTCGCGATCTTCGCCGTCATAGCCACGTTTGGCAGCGCGCAATATACCCAGGTTTTCGAACAGGCAAAAGCTTATCCGATCGAGACGCTCGGTCATTGGGGCATTCTTTCGTGGATTGCATTGGGATTGTTTATCGGCGCTTGTGGTAAGTCGGCACAGCTTCCGTTGCACGTCTGGCTACCGGACGCGATGGCTGGTCCAACGCCAGTCTCCGCGCTGATTCACGCCGCGACGATGGTCACCGCCGGTCTCTACATGGTGACGCGCACCAACGTGATCTTCCAGCATTCGCAAACGATGCTGCTGGTTGTTGCCCTCGTCGGCACTGCCACCGCGATCTTCGCCGCGACGATCGGCATCACTCAGAACGATATTAAAAAGGTCCTGGCCTACTCGACCGTATCCCAGCTCGGTTTCATGTTCATGGCCTGCGGCGTGGGCGCGTTTGTGATCGGCATCTTCCACGTGATGACACACGCGTTCTTCAAGGCGCTTATGTTCCTCGGCGCCGGCAGCGTGATTCACGGCATGCACCACGAACAGGACATGCGCCGCATGGGCGGTTTGAAGAAGTACATGCCGTACACGTACTGGACCTTCTTCGCCGGTTGGCTCGCGATCTGCGGCATCATTCCGTTCAGCGGTTTCTGGTCCAAAGACGAAATTCTTTGGAACGCTGCATCGACCACACAAATCCCGCTCGGCTGGATCGTTTGGTTGTTTGGAACGATCGCCGCCGTCTGCACGGCATTTTACATGACGCGCCTGATGGCGATGACGTTCTGGGGCAAGGAACGCTTCCTCGAAGGACACGCGGGCGGTGAAGCGGACGAGGCGCATGCTTCGGCTTATGACAAGGGACTCGCGGCGCACGATGCGGTTCTCGCTTCGGCGGGCGATCGTCCGCGTCACGAACCCGGCGAGCACGTTGGACCAATTCACGAGGATGTTGAAGAGCACCTCGCTTCGCACGGGCATGGTGGCGGACACGCGCATGGCGCGCACATGCCGCACGAGTCACCGCCGTCGATGTGGGTGCCGTTGGTTGTGCTCGCAGTGCTGGCGACGATCGGTGGACTTTTCGGCGTTGGACCGGCCTTTAACTTCATCACCGGCAGCGAACATCCAGGCGGCAAACTGAACATCGTCAACTGGCTCAACCCGATCATCTGGGACGCCTCGACTGGAGAGTTCAAGACTGCCGAAGGCGCACACGGCGAAGCCGCCGCCGGCCCACACGGCGAAGCAGCGCCTGCCGGTGCACATGCCGAAGCAGCGCCTGTGACCGAAGCCGCACACGGCGCGGCCCCGGCTTCAGAAGCCGCACACGGAACTGCCACAGAGGCAGCACATGCTTCCAGTGGATTCAACCTGGCCCATGCGGTCGACAACGTTGTGCACAGCCACCTGCTGACCGAGTGGATCTTTATCATCATTTCGTTGGTCGCTGCCGGTAGCGGCATGCTGCTCGGCGGACTGTTCTACGTCTGGCGCCCGCAGTTGCCCTACATCTGGGCTGCCCGGCTGCGGCCGCTCTATCTCGCGAGCTACAACAAATACTGGGTGGACGAGTTTTACGGTTGGGCCATCACCCGGCGCACGATGGATGCCGCGCGCGCTGTCTTTAGTTTCGACTCCAAATTCGTCGACGGCATCGTCAACGGTCTCGCGACTGTGAGCCGTGGATTCAGCCGTGTCGTCGGCGGCATCGACAAGTATTTCGTCGACGGACTCGTCAACACGATCGCCGCTTTCATCGTACGCTTGATGTCGCCGCTGCTCCGCGCCGCGCAAACAGGTTTCACACAGAATTACGCACTCGTAATGGTTCTCGGACTGATGATTGCCGTGGCCGTGTTCTTTGCGAAAGACATCGTCGTCATGCTGCGAGGTTTCTTCGCGGCGATCATGTGATAACAAATCTTATGGACAACTACATTCTTTCTTTCATCACCTGGCTGCCGGCGGTCGGCGCCATCCTCATTCTGGCGCTCATGAAGAAAGACCAGTCGAGCTTGATCAAGCGCTTCGCCACGATCTGGTTTGGGCTCGACTTCATCCTGTCGTTGTGGTTGTTGAAGTACAACCGCGGCATGGGCGGCATGCAGTTTCTCGAAGATTACCAGTGGATACCGATCATCGGCGCGCGTTACCAGATGGGCGTCGACGGCGTCACGGTGCTGCTGATCGTTTTGACGACGTTGCTCGGGGTGATTGCGGCGCTCTCGTCGTGGGACTACATCCAGAAACGCGAGAAGGAATATTACGTTCTGTTGCTGCTGTTGCAGACCGCCGTGATCGGCGTGTTTTCTTCGATGGACATGTTTCTGTTCTACCTGTTCTTTGAAGTGTCGCTCGTGCCGATGTACTTCCTGATTGGCATCTGGGGCGGCGAGAACCGTTTGTACGCGGCGATCAAATTCTTTCTGTATACGCTCGTCGGTTCGGTGGTGATGTTGCTCGGCGTTTTGAAGATGTATTTCCTGACGCAGGACGCGACGCTGGTGAACCAGATAACCCAGGAGACCGTGCGGGCGCTTGCCGGAAACGATGCGGCTACACAACTGGTGTCGAGCACACTCCAGCATGCGGCAGCAAATGGTGGTACTGGCAACTTCAACATCATTTTCATGCAAGCGGTCGGATCCGTCTTGCCGATGGGCACGCTACAGATTCTTTTGTTCGTCGCTTTCGCCCTCGGCTTCGCGATCAAGGTGCCGATGTTTCCGTTTCACACGTGGCTGCCTGACGCGCACGTTGAAGCTCCCACAGCAGGCTCGGTGATTCTCGCGGGCATTTTGCTGAAACTCGGAACTTACGGCTTCTATCGTTTTAACCTGCCGATGTTTCCCGGAGCGTCGAAAGATCAAACCACTTGGGTCACGAGCTTTGGCACGTTTGGCGTTCGCAGTGTGATGGTCTTTCTGGCCATTGTCAGCATCATCTACGGCGCGCTCGCGGCGATGTATTTCGTCGTGAAAAAAGACGGCGACGTGAAGAAGCTCGTAGCTTACTCATCGGTGTCGTCGATGGGTATGGTGATGCTCGGGCTTTTCGCGCTCAATCCCAACGGCATCAACGGCGGCGTAATGCAGATGATCAATCACGGCATCTACTCCGGCGCGTTGTTTTTGCTGGTCGGCATCATTTACGAACGGCGCCACACGCGCAACGTGGCTGAGTTTGGCGGACTCTCGCACGTGATGCCGGGTTACGCGGCGATCTTTCTCGGCATGGTGATGACCGCGATCGGTTTGCCGTTGCTCGCAGTGTTCATCTCGGAATTTCTGGCGCTGCGCGGCGCGTTTGAGGCAAACCCGTGGTGGGCTGGTTGGGCCGCTCTGGGCATTATTCTCAACGCGGGCTATTTCCTCTGGCTCTACCAACGCATGTTCTTCGGCAACACCGACAATCCCAAGAACCAGAAACTTTCGGACCTGAACATTCGCGAGTGGGCCTACATGGTGCCGCTCATGATTCTCTCGTTGTGGATCGGCGTCTATCCGAAACCGTTTCTCGAATACATCCAGCAACCGGTGAACGCGATTGTGAAGCAGATCAGACCGGATTACGTGATTCCGGGCACCGCCGCGCCGGCAGCACAGCCAGAACGCGCGGAGAGATAAGCGACAATGTTTCTCTTGCAAGCCAACACCACGTCTCTAATCAACGTCACGGATCTGCAACTGATCGTGCCGGAGTTGATCCTGACCGTTTGCGCGTGCGTGGCGCTTGTGATGGAAGTCGTGCTTCCTTATCGCAAGAGCAAACTCACTGCTTACTTTGCGCTTGTCGCCGTTGGGCTCGCTTTCGTTTCACTGGTGGTGCAGTGGCGCTTCATGCCGGCGTTGCCGTACGACGGGTTCTACAGCATGGTCCGTATCGACGGCTTCGCGCTCCTATTTAAAGCGATCTTTCTCTTCGCGGCGGGACTCGCCATCGGCATTTCCACGCGCTATCTCGACATCGAAGGCGAACAGCACGGTGAATACTACTCGCTCGTGCTCTTTGCGACCGTCGGCATGATGTTTCTCGCTTGCGGTTACGATCTCATTTCGCTTTACATCAGTCTGGAACTGATGGCGCTGACGTTCTACATCCTCGTCGCGTTCACTAAACGCGAGAAGCGTTCGAACGAAGCGGCGATGAAGTACTTTCTGCTCGGCGCGTTTTCGTCTGGTGTGCTGCTTTATGGGATGTCGCTGCTTTTCGGCATTGCCGGGTCGACGAACATCGGCGACATCGGCCGCGAACTGGGCCGCATCGTGCCGCAGATTCAATCCGCAATAGATGCTGCAAGTCAGGGCGGAACGATTGACGACATCGCCAAGCTTAGGCCGTTGTTGCTGCTCGCGATGATCGCGCTGAGTGCGGGATTGTTCTTCAAAGTCGCGGCAGTGCCGTTTCACATGTGGGCGCCGGACGTTTACGAAGGCGCGCCGACTTCGGTGACGGCGTTTTTGTCCACCGGATCGAAAGCCGCGAGCTTCGCGTTGTACGCGCGCATCTTTAACGAAGCACTCGGACCAATGGTCGCTGATTGGGCGCCGCTGCTAGGACTCGTCGCGGCGATCACGATCATGGTCGGCAACTGGGCCGCGGTCACGCAGGAAAACTCGAAACGCCTGCTGGCCTATTCCTCGATCTCCAACGCCGGTTATCTGTTGCTTGCGCTCGTGGCGAACAATCTCTACGGCTACATCGGACTGATCGTTTATTTGTTCGTCTACACGCTGATGAACATGGGCGCGTTTGGGATCATCATCAGTCTGCGCAGGCGTGGGATTGTCGGCGACAACGTTGAGGATCTAACCGGGCTCGGTCAGAAGGAACCGTTGTTGGCGGCGATGATGACGATTTTCATGTTGTCGCTCGGTGGCCTGCCGATTACCGGCGGGTTTATCGGCAAGTGGTTTCTGTTTGGCGGTCTGATTCAGCGTGGCACCGGCCCGCAAGGGAAATCCTGGTACGTTTGGCTCGCTATTTGGGCCATTCTCAATACCGTCGTCTCTTTCTATTACTACTTCCGCTTCATCAAGGTGATGTATCTGGGCGATCGCATCGCCGACAGCAAACCGCTGTCGCTTTCACCGGCGCTGCAAACCGCGCTCATCGTGTCGGTGGTTGGGATCCTGATCATTGGAGTTTATCCGCATCCGCTGGTTAAGCTCGCGCAGGATCTGGTTGAGCCACTCGCAACCGCTGTCTCAGTCGCGTTGAAGTGATCGTTTACTACTTCTTTGCGGCCATCGCTGTCTGGATTGGCATCAAGTCATTATTGGGTGGTTTGCGCTACGCTGCTTACGTGCGCCAGGAGGCGAGCCGTCCGCTGCCTGAGTTCTTTCCTTTTGTATCGGTGATTGCGCCTACTCGCGGCCACGAGCCGGGATTTGTCGATAACGTTAGTCCTCTGCTCGAACAGAACTATCCGAATTATGAAATCCTATTTGTTTTTGACAATCCGCAAGATCCTTCCCTCCCTCTTGTCAACGACTTGGGCGGCAAAGTCGTAGTGAGCGGCCCAGCAACTGACACTGGCCAAAAAGTTCACAACTTAGTCGTCGCTGTGGGGGAGATTGATCCGCGGTGTGAAGTGATCGCTTTTGTGGATACTGACGCTCGCCCTTCGAACGATTGGTTGCGTGAGCTCGTCGCGCCGCTTGCGGATGAGAAGCTTGGGGCTTCGACTGGTTACCGGTGGTTTGTGCCAGAAAAAGGTGGCATCGCTTCGCGGTTGCGTGGTGTTTGGAATGCATCGGTGGCATCGGCGCTCGGCGCGGAGACGACAAAGAATTTTTGTTGGGGTGGTTCGACTGCGATTCGCCGCTCTACGTTTGAAGAGTTGAAAGTCGCGGACCGATGGCGCGGTACAGTGTCCGACGATTTCACGCTCACACGCGTGCTGAAAGAAGCAAAGTTACCGATCCACTTCACGCCGCGTTGCCTCGTGCCGTCGGTCGGCGATTGCGGATTCGATGAGCTCGTGGAGTTTACGACGCGGCAGATCAAGATAACCCGGATTTACGCGCAACATCTTTGGGTGGCGCTGCTGCTCGGATCTTCGCTGTTTGCGATCGCGTTCTTCGGTGGGATTGTGCTGCTTGCGACGCGGATGTTACTCGGGCAGTCGTGGTGGTTGGTGTTGAGCGCGCTCGTGGTGATCTTCGCGCTCGGCGCCGCGAAAGGTTTCATTCGTTGGCGAGCGGTTAGTATTCCGCTTGCTGGTTATGGCCGTGCGCTGCGGCGCGATCTTGCCGCGCATATCTTTCTCTGGCCGTTTGCGTCGCTGCTGTATCTTTACAACGCGATCGTCGCAGCCTTCTCACGCCGCATCACCTGGCGTGGCATCACCTATAGTTTGCTATCACCTACCGAAGCTGTCATTATTTCTCGCGACTCCTGATGACCAATAAAGCGGTCCAATTTGTGCAACTGTTGCGCTCGTCGAAACGCGAAAAGCGTCTCGGCACGGTCATTCTGTTTATCACGTCGCGTTGCAACGCCTTCTGCCAGACCTGCTTCTATCACGAAGAGTTGAACCAGCCCGGCGACCTGACGTACGCGCAAATCGAAAAGATCTCGCAAACAATGCCGCCGATCACCGACCTGTGGCTCTCCGGCGGCGAGCCGACGCTCAGACGCGACATATCGGATGTCATCGATCTATTCGTTGCGAACAACGGCGTGGAGCGCGTCATTATTCCTACCAACGGTCTGATCAAATCGCGCGTCTTCGAGATCGTAGATCGTGCTCTCGGAAACAACCCGGCTATCGATCTTTACCTGAACGTCGCGCTCGACGGCTACGGTGAAACACACGATCGCATCCGCGGCGTGCCCGGCAACTGGACCAAAACGCTCGACTGCATCGAGTCGCTTTACGCGCTCAAACAAAAGTACACCGATCGCTTCCGCCTGAACGTCAACACCGTCGTCTGCGCCGAGAACTACACCGAGATCGAAACGCTCGCCGAGTTCATGTGGCAGAACTACCAACTCGACGGCCAGTACTTCAATATCATCCGCGGCGAAACACTCGTCGGCGAACAGATCAAACAAGTGCCGCCGGAAGTTCTGCCCGCGATGTACGCCACGGTCGCAAAGCTCACCAAACGTTACGGCGATCGCATGTTCGCGGACGACGAGAAGAGCAAACGTTTCGTTAAGAACGTCGCCTACGTCGGCACAATCACGACGCACTATCGCACTCAACACGCAAACTTCCAGCAACCAACGCCCTGGCCGTTTCCGTGCACGGCGGGCGAGACCACGGCGGTGATCGATTACAACGGCGATGTACGCGCGTGCGAATTGCGCGAGAAGTTTGCCACGCTCGCCGATTTCGACTACGACTTCGGCGCACTATGGGCCACGCAATCACGCACAACCGAACTCGCCGAGATTGACGGCGGCAAAGCTTGCTGGTGCACGCACGTCTGTTTTATTCACGATTCCATGCGCCACTCGCGCCGCGCTTTGCTTTACGAAGTGCCGAAAAACTTTCTCACGCGCGAGACCTGGTAATGGCCAATCAGGACGAGAATCGAAAGAGCGGGTTTGCCTACGCTGCCGGCATCACCCTGTTTGCCTCGGTCGTAACCTTTTGCGGCCTCGGTTATCTACTGGATCGGTGGCTGGGCACGGAGCCGTGGCTGCTGGTCGTCGGCATCGTGCTCGGGTCGGCGCTCGGATTATTCGAGTTTGTGCGTTTGAGTTCAAAGACGTATTAAATTAAAATCACCGGCTTCGCTCATGGCAGACTCTGCAGGTAACGCTATAAATCTGAGGATTTTCCGGACGATGGCTATCGCCACCGGCCTGAGTGTGGCTGTGTCCGCGATGTTTGGCCCATGGCGCGTGACGACCGGGTTGCTGCTTGGCGGGTTGCTGGCGCTTTTCAATCATCGCTGGCTGAAGAATTCAGCCGCCGCGGCGATTCGACTTTCAACTACCGGCGGCACGTCGCAATTCAATCTCGCGCAGTTTCTGCTGCGCTATCTCGTTATCGCGGCCGCGGTTTACGCGATGTTCACGCTGGATCTGGTTTCTTTGCCGGCGGTGCTCGCGGGGTTATGCAGTTTCGTAGTGGCCATGATGGTCGAAGCTTCAAGAGAGTTCTATTTCGCAATTATCGAGCGAGAGGAAATTAGTTGATGTTCTGGTTGTTGGAAGCCGCCCCTGCGGCGGCAGAGCACGCGGAAGAAACGGCGGAGCACGCAGAGGAAGCCGTACACCATTCGCCGATCATCGTGCAGCTTGTGAACCACTGGTTTGGCGAACCCGTTCACCATTTCCAAATGCAGTACACCAAGCCGTTGTGGGATTCGTTTCTCGGCAAGTTCGGTTCGAGTGCTGAAGGGGCTTTTGGTCCTTACACTCCCGAGAACGCGATCCCGTGGTACACGGTGATGTTCTTCATCGCGTGTATTTTGAGCATGGTGATCATCTGGATTCTCAAAGGCAAACTGTCAGAATCCGAACCGGGCCACGGCCAGCAGACGCTCGAGGTCAGCGTGCTCGCAGTGCGCAACATGATCCAGGACATCATCGGACCACACGGTTTGAAATACTTCCCGGTGGTGATGACGTTTGCCGTGCTGATCCTGGTTTCAAACCTGATGGGACTCTTTCCGCTGTTTATGAGTCCGACGTCAGCAACGAGCGTCACCTTCGCGCTCGGCTTGAGCTCGTTCCTTTATTACAACTACATCGGCATCAGTGAGAACGGCATCTTCAATCACCTGAAACACCTCGCCGGTCCAATCTGGTGGATTGCACCGCTGATCTTCCCGATTGAGCTAATCAGTAATCTGATTCGTCCGTTTTCACTCGGCATCCGTCTCTTCGGTAACTTGTTTGCCGACGAGAAGGTGTTGGAAACGCTCTCCGGGCTCGCGCCACCGTACACGTGGTTTGCGCCGATTCTGCTGTTCCCGTTGAGCGCGTTCGTGGCTTTGATTCAAACGTTTGTTTTCATACTGCTCTCGCAGTTGTACCTCAGTGAAGTGTCGCATGCGCCGCACGATTCGCACGGCGCGCACGCAGAGGAATACGACGGCGACGAATATATAGCGCCAGTCTTAACATAATGGCTTTATCAGGCGCGCGGTGAGCGGTGCGGTCAACGCGGCTGTACACGTTGCTTCGCAGGCGAGATTGCATTAGCTGAGGTTAGTGCAGTACCCGCAGATTCATAGCAAGGGAAAGTCTGTTTCGCTGGAGCGCCGTTGTAAGAGGGGCGGTGGATACCGGATGCAGGCGAAATAATAACGACGGGCTGCTCGCGGGATGCAATCGACGGGTTTAAATCAGAGGAAAAAACATGAGCAAATTCAGAATGATGCTGTTTGTGGTTGTCGGCATTCTCATGAGCGGTATGACGGTGTTTGCGCAGGAAGCCGCTGCTGACAATGCGAGCTCGGTGAGCAAGTATCGCGCACTCGCGGCGGGCATCGGTTTCGGCATCGCCGTGATTGGCGGCGCGCTCGGACAGTCGCGTATTGGCGCGGCGGCGTGCGAAGGCGCGGCCCGCAATCCGGGTGCGGCTGGCCGTATCCAGACGATGATGATTCTTGGTCTGGCGCTGATCGAGTCGCTGGTGCTGTTTGCGCTGCTGGTGATCTTCGCGGTCGTCAAACCCAGCTAGTCTTGTTTACATCGAACAGCTTGAAACGGGGCGGCTCTTTGTGGCCGCCCCTAAAACTGTTGAGACAGGATTTACAGAAGTTACAGGATTTGGATAGTGTGTTAGGCTGACATACTCCCCAAATCACACGAGGCGCAACCAGATGAAAAAATGTCCGAAGTGCGGAGTTGAATATCCTGACGCGAATACACTCTGCCCGGCGGACGGCATTGCGCTCGAAACCACTGGTGACTCCTTAATCGGTTCCACTCTCGCCGGAAAATACCGCATCGACGCGCGCCTCAACGAAGGCGGCATGGGCACTGTCTACCGCGCCACGCACGTACTCATGGAGAAGACCGTCGCGATCAAAGTGCTGCGGCCGTCTCTTGCCGCTGACGAAAAGATCGTCGCGCGCTTCTCGCGTGAAGCGCGGGCTGCTTCGCGTATCTCGCATCCGAATGCGTTGAGCGTCACGGACTTCGGCGAAGACGAGAATGGAATCGTGTTTCTCGTGATGGAGTATTTGAGCGGAAGAACGCTGAAGCAGGTCATACGTGAAGACGGTCCGTTTCCGCTCCCGCGAGTTGTAGAGATCGTTCGCCAGGTGGGAGACGCGCTCAACGCGGCGCACACGCAGGGCGTCGTGCATCGTGATTTAAAGAGCGACAACATCATGCTGGTCGACACGATGGCCGGCGATCACGCGAAAGTGCTCGACTTCGGCATCGCGAAGATCAACGAGCCGGAAGGCACGCGCGACACTGAACTCACTGCACCTAATCTGGTGATCGGCACGCCGCAGTACATGTCGCCCGAACAGTGTTCTCAGGATTCGGAGATCGATTCGCGGTCAGACATCTATTCGCTTGGCGTGATTATTTACGAGATGCTGATCGGCCACGTGCCGTTCACGGCCGACTCGCCGACGATGGTGATGATGAAGCACCTGCAGGAGCCGGTGCCGTCTGTGCTCGAAGAGCGTCCCGATTTGCCGCCTTCGATTGGGAAGGTGATCGCACGGGCGATGGCGAAGCTTCCTGCCAATCGTTACCAGAACGTTGCGGAATTGATTGAAGACCTGACGATCGCGTCAGGTACGGCGCAGTTCGCGCCGGTGCCTGCGGGTATCCCGCCGGTGAGTGCGAGCGCCCTGGTGAATGACGACCCTGATGAAGTTACTATGGTGCGGACGAGACAAGAACCGCTGCCGCCGCCAATGCAACGTCGTGCGCCGGTGACGGTTCCGGTGGGTGGAGGGCCGACGTCTGGTTCAATGCCCTCCGGTGCAATGCCGCCGCCGCCCGCTGCGGCAAGTTTCAATCCGTTGAAGGTGATCATTCCTTCGATCGTTGGTTTGCTCGTTGTGTTTGGGGTGATCTATGCGTTGAAGAGCAACTCGCAAGCGGAGCAGACAAACGCGAATCAGCCACAGACGACCCTCGCTGCTGATCCAAATAGCCAGCCGGTGCAACCGGGCGCGTCGCCGACTGGAAGAGGTGAACAGGGAATTCCCGCGGGCGGAAGTATCGCGCCGCCTGCGAACGTGAGCGCGAGTCCGAACGCGAATGCTGAAGCGTCGCCGGAGGCGATTGAAGATATGAGCCCGCCGCCGCCCGCGAATGCTAACGAGAACAGCAACGCGAATAGTAACGCCAATCGAAAAGCCCCGCCGTTGCCGGAACCGACGCGCGTTGTGCCGGAAAGTGTGCCTTCACCGGCAGCAACCAAGGCGCCCGAGCAGAAGCCACCCCCGCCCACTCCTACAGCTACGCCTCCAGTTTAAAGGTGGGGCTCGAACACGTTTCTCAGGATACTTCTCAAAACTTCTTCGTCCTTAAACGCGATCTCAATTTCAAAAACCTTGTAGGGAAGTAAAAAGGTGAAGTTGTGGAGCTTCACCGCGTCCTTTGCCGTCGTGATCAGGGTTTTCGCACCGGCGCGGGTTGCAGTACGGATAAGCTCGTCGATGTCTTTTTGCGTGTAGGTGTGATGATCTCTGAAGACTGTTTCGACTGCGAGTGTGTACCCCTCGGCTTTTAACTGCGTAAAGAACGATTGCGGATTGCCGATCGCGCAGAATGCTGCGACGGGGCCGTCTGGATGCGGAGGACGCCTCGGTTGCATCGTCGATTCGAAGAGATAGCGGCCGCCGATTAGATCGAGGATCTGGTTACGCAGCGGCGCGAGGTCCTTTACTTGATTGCAGCGCGTGAGTACGACGCAGTAGGCGCGTTTCAGACCCGAGAGCGGTTCGCGCAGGCGGCCGTACGGCAATAGTTGTCCGCCACCCCACGGGTTGGTTGCGTCGATGGTGACGATGTCGAGATCGCGCGCGAGCCGAAGGTGTTGGAAGCCGTCGTCGAGCACGAAGCATTCGGTGCCGAACACTTCAATCGCATCACGTCCGGCGCTGATGCGATCGGCGTTGCAAATCACCGCAGCCTGTCCGAGCAGATTGGTCGCGAGAAGGTAGGGTTCGTCACCTGCTTCTGCGGGTGTGGCCAGTATTGCTTGACCGTCCGAAACGATCACCTGACGTTCCGCATTCTGCCGTCCATAACCACGCGTGAGTATGCAAACCTTCTTGCCGTTGCTCGCAAGGGCTTTGGCAACCCACTCGACGAGCGGCGTTTTCCCCGTGCCGCCGACGGTCATGTTTCCTACGCTGATCACGGGCCGATCGAGTTTGGTCGTGTGGAACGTGCCGCGCTCATAGAGCGCGAGACGCGTGCGCGTGACGGCGCTGTACAAGGCACTGAGCGGCGGAAGAATCAACGACTTCATGAAGTGTGTGCGTTCGCGGCTAACAGCGAGTCGGATCGTGAGTTCTCTGTGTAGTCTGTGGAAAAGAGCGGTGCGAGTAGCTTCATCGTGCGTTCGGCAGCGCCCTGATTTTCAATGATGAGCGCCTTTGCACGGCGTCCCAATTCATCCCTCCACTTGGCCTCACGCAACACGCGCTGCAAGACCTCGCTCAACTCTTTCACCGCCTCTTCACCTTCAGCCGGCGGCAGTTGAACAATCGCTTTAGCCTCATTCAGCAGGTCAACAATGGCGTGGAAGTTATGCGTGTGCGCGCCGGTAATCACTGCAACACCATGCGCTGCGGGCTCGAGTACGTTGTGTCCACCGCGGTCTACAATACTTCCACCGACGAAAACCGCGGTCGCGAGCGGGTAGAGCGCCGGCAACTCTCCAATCGTATCGAGCAAGATCACCGCAGCCGTCGCATCACTCGCCGATGGCGCATTCGTCCTCCGCGCCCAACTCAACCCAGACGCCTGAATCAACTCTGCGACTTCATTGAACCGCTCCGGATGCCTCGGCGCCAACATCAACCGCACCGGCCCGGACTCCCGAAGCCCCAGAAAACTCTCCAAAACAATCTTCTCTTCCGGTGCATGCGTACTCGCAGCAAGCACCAGCGGTACATCATCCCCAAACCCAAATCGTTCTTTTACATCTGTGTTCTTATCCGTGGCACCACTGGAATCAAACTTCAAGTTCCCCGCGATGAAAACTCGATCCTGACGCATACCCAGCTCGCGTATGCGGTCAGCATCTCTTTCAGACTGCATCACCGCCAAACTCAAACACGCCAGCACACGCTTCAAAAAGAACCTGATCTTCACATACCTTCCAAACGACTTGCGCGAAATCCTTCCATTAACTAAAGCCACGGGAATCTCACGCGCCTTGCACTCGCGCAAGAAATTCGGCCACAACTCCGTTTCCATCACCAGCACCGCCGCGGGATTCACCGCATTGAGCGCGCGCCGCACCGACCATCTCCAGTCAAACGGAAAATAAAAGACTCGATCGGCCTGGTTGCGAAACAGATCGCGCGCGAGCCTCTGCCCGGTCAACGTCACAGTCGAAACCACCAGCGCGAACTCCGGCAACTCCTTGCGCAGACGCTCAACCAGCGGGCGCGCCGCCTGCGTCTCCCCAACGGAGACACAGTGCAGCCAAACAACAGGTCGTTTCTCAATTGTCGGGAGAAAACCAAGACGCTCGCGCAGACCGTCGATGTATTTGCGATGCGCGAGCGCCTGAAACAGGAAGTAAGGTGAGAACAGCAGCAGGCCCAGCGATAACAGTAAGCTGTAAGCGAGATACATGATCTTTGAGCTTAGAACTTGGACCTTTGTTCCTCGTCAGGCTCCCAAACAAAGAACAAAGTACTAAGAACAAAGTACATTATTTCGCGCGCTCGATATAACGCCCTTCCGTCGGATCCACCCTGATCCGGTCTCCTTCGTTGACGAATGGTGGCACGGTAATCGTCACGCCATTCTCGAGAGTGGCGGGTTTGTTTACGTTGGAAACCGTCGCGCTCTTCAACGTCGGCTCGGTTTGGACCACGGTCAGTTCCATCGACGGCGGCAGGTCGATACCGATCGGAGCGCCTTCATAAAACTCTGCCTGCAGCTTCAAACCGGGCGTCAGCCATTGCGCCGCATCGCCGAGCTCGTCTTCGCTCAGCGCGGTCTGTTCGTAGTTCTCGGTGTTCATGAAGTGGTGGTGCGAGCCGTCGGAATAGAGATACTCCATCTCGTGTTGTTCGAGCGCCGCGCGGTCGACGGTGTCGGCGGAGCGGAAGCGATGTTCAAAAGAGGAGCCAGTACGAATGTTTCGCAGCTTGGTCTGCACCATCGCGCGCAGGTTTCCGGGCGTGTGGTGACGAAACTCAACGACCTTACACGGTTGGCCTTCGAAAACGATCACCATGCCGCGTCGTATCTGGGTTGCAGGTATAGCCATATAACTGAATTCTCCGTTGAAAAATTAGGTGGTTTGACAAAAAGCGTAGTCTAACGAGGCATTTATCGCTTTGTCCAGTTTACCCCCACATTGAAAGCCATCCGCAGATTCCGCAGAAACGAAATCTGTGTAATCTGTGGATGGTTTGGTGTCGAAAGTAAAAGGGCGATCCTCTGAATCCGCGTCCAGAGCGACCACCCTTTTTGAGGAGCCCACCTACCTCGGTTGTATTCACTCGGAGCTACCGGGATAGTTCCACAATTTCACGCCGCTAGGGACTTATGCAGCACGCGCACGCGGCACGCGGCGCAGTCGCGCCAGACGGTCCAACCACTTCTGCGCTTGCTCATAATACGGAAAACGCCGCTCGTCGAGACGAAACGCGCTCGTGTGATAGTAACGCCGTCCTTTGATCAATCGCGCCGGATGTTTAATGTGCAGCATCTCGTGATAAAGGATGTACTCAACAAACCACTCGGGCACGTCTTTCGAATCGAGCGTCTTGCTGATCGTGATGCTGTCGTAGATGTGGTCGTGATGACCGAGAATGCTCCGCGTGCGTCGTTGCGACCAGGTGATCGTCGGCTTCGGAATCTGTCCGTCGAAGTAGCGGCGGTTCAATTTGGTGAACATCCGGTCGAGATCGTAAACCTCGCCCTGCGCCGTCGAGATCATCTTGCGTCCCCGCCCGCGACGGGCGAGGTCCGACGAACGCATCACTTCCGGCGTCAACGAAAACTCGCGATAAACGCGGTCGTGAATCGTTGGCACCTTCTTTCCGAGCAGTCGCGCCACGAGAATCCACGCCAACGCGCGCACAACTTCCGGTGATGCATCCTTGCAGATGTCCGAAAGACGCACATAAACGCGTCCAGAGCGCAAACGAATCGTGTGTCGGAGTCCAGCGTAGGGATAAAAGCGTACTTCGATCGCGGGCACGCCTCGGTTGCCGCCCATATGACGAAACGCGTCGGCAAAATATTTAGCGACTTCGTTCATTAGAGTACTGCTCGAAAACCGTCGAAGTAACGCGGAGCGAAGGAGGCTCAATCTTAAAGACGGGCAAGCTGAACCGTCAACCCGTGGCGGGAGGGCGGCCGGAAGTCCACAAAATACAGGGGTTTACGCCGAATCTGTGCAATCTCCAGGCAAAACATTTATACTGCAAAACGCTAATTTTATGCCCCGTCGAGCCTCCAACATGCAAGCCACGGAAAAAGGCGTCCTTGACTCCCGCGCCGAGATTCTGCTCGCCGCGCTGATCAAGGAGCATCTCGTGACAGGCGAGGCCGTCGGTTCCCGTGTTCTGTCGGATCGGTTCGCCCACGGCTATGGCTGGAGCTCCGCGACGATTCGGAATGTGATGGGCGAGCTCGAGGAGTCAGGCTTTGTCGACCAGCCACACACCTCCGCGGGCCGCGTGCCGACCGACAAAGGCTATCGCTACTATGTCGACAACATGCTCGGCGAGGCGCGCCTGTCTCGAAGCGATCTAAAGGCGATCGATCACCTGTTTGCGATCAACGAATTCGATCCCTCCTCGTCACCTGACCGCCTGATGGAAACGGCGTCGCACGTTCTCTCGGCGCTCTCGCAGAACGTCGGCATCGTTGTTTCGCCTTCGTTGGGCGAGAACCGCCTGAAACATATCGACTTCGTGCAACTGCCGGACAAGCGCATTCTCGTCGTGCTCGTCTCGACCGCCAGCATCGTTCATAACAAACTCATCCGCGTTTCCGACGAGTTCACGCAGGACGAACTCGACCACACCTCGCGCTACCTGAACGCCGAGTTCAGCGGCAAGAGCCTGCTAACCATCAGGTCGGAAATCGTGGAACTGATGAAAGAGGAGAAGGCGCTTTACGATCGACTGCTTCAGAACGCGGTCTTGCTTTGCGAGCGGAGTCTCGAAGGCGAGGAGTCGAGCGGCGGCGACGTTTATGTCGACGGCGCTTCAAACATCCTGACCAAGCCCGACTTCGACGACGTCGAACGCATGCGCGATTTGTTCCGCATGTTTGAAGAGAAGTCGCGGCTGATCAAGATTCTCAACGAGTGTGTTCACGAGCATCCCTACTCCGGCGACGTGCATGTAGTTATCGGCCGCGAGCACCCCACAGACTCGATGCGGAGTTGCGCGCTGATCACCGCCCCGTACCAGGTCGGACAAAACGGCGGCCACGGCACGCTCGGCGTTGTTGGGCCCATGAGAATTGAATATGCGCGGATTATGGCTATGGTAAACTACATGGCGCGGTTAATTGAGCATCGCCTCGGAGAACAGGCCGCCCCTTAAGCGTAAAGATTCAGATCCTGCCTACCAATGAAATCAGACAGGAAAGACAAGCCTTACCGCATTCCGATCAGATTCACGGACGCTGACAACGAAGGCGGTTCCGTGGACGACGAGTCAGAGATGGATAGAGTAGATCCCGACATCGACAACGACGACGTTTTTACAATCGACGAGGACGACGCTTCACTCGACGCGGTTTCCCCGTCAGAGCCGGCAGAAACATTAGGCGAGGTTGGCGGACCGGACACGGCTGAGTTGATCGCGACGAGAGCGGAACTGAAGCGAATCGAAGCTGAAAACGCCGACCTGAAGAACCAGCTCGCGCGCCGCCAGGCGGACTTTGAAAACTACCGCAAGCGCGTTGAGCGAGAACGTAACGAAACTTACAATCGCGTGGTGGCCGACGTCGCCGCGAAGCTGCTGCCTGTTTCCGACAATCTCAAACGCGCGCTCGAAGCCGAGTCGTCGGTGGAAGGAGCGGAGTCGGACGAGTTTCGTCACTTTTTGAGTGGCGTTGATCTGATTTGGAAACAACTCAACGGCGTGCTCGACGCGCTGGGAGTTAAGCCGATCCCCTCAGTCGGAGAGCCTTTTGATCCTCACGTTCATGAAGCAGTGGTCACGGAAGCTACGGACGAGTACGAGCCCGACACTGTTATGCAGGAGATCGTTGCGGGCTACCGCCTTGGCGATAAGCTGATTCGTCCCGCCCTGGTGAAAGTTGCGACACGAAAGTAAACCTGGATAGATGGGAAAAGCGATAGGCATTGATTTAGGCACCACGAACTGCTGCGTCTCGGTGCTCGAAGGCGGCGCAGTGCAGATCGTGCCCAACAAAGAAGGTGGCCGCACGACGCCCACAGTTGTCGGTTTCACTGAAAAAGGCGAACGGCTGGTTGGTCAGATCGCGAAGCGTCAGGCGGTGACCAACGCCGCGAACACGGTCTACGCCGTCAAGCGTTTGATCGGCCGCAAGTTCAACTCGTCGGAAGTGCAACGCATGGCCGGGACTTCGGCGTTTGAGATCGTCGATTCGCCAAACGGCGACGCTCGCGTGAAAGTGCAGGGCCGAAACTACAGCCCACCGGAACTGTCGGGGATCGTTTTGCAACGTCTCAAAGCAGCGGCGGAAGATTTTCTCGGCGAAGCAGTGACGGACGCGATCATCACCGTTCCCGCTTACTTCGACGACACGCAGCGGCAGGCGACGAAAGACGCGGGCAAGATCGCCGGCCTGAAGGTCGAGCGCATCATCAACGAGCCAACCGCTGCGGCGCTCGCGTACGGTCTCGGCAAGTCAGACTCGGAACGCATCGCGGTTTACGATCTCGGCGGCGGCACGTTTGACATTTCGATCCTTGAAATGAACGACGGCGTGTTTGAAGTGCTGGCCACTTCCGGCAATACGTTTCTCGGCGGAGAAGACTTCGACGAACGGATCATGAACTGGATGGCGGGTCAGTTTCTCGCCGACACCGGAATCGATCTGCGACAGGATCGTCTGGCGTTGCAACGGCTGAAGGAAGTTGCGGAACGCGCGAAGTGCGACCTCTCGTCCGCGACTGAAACGGCGATCAACCTGCCGTTCATCGCGGCGGACGCGTCGGGACCGAAACACTTCAACAAGTCGCTGACGCGATCGGAGTTCGAAACACTCGTCAGCGATCTCGTCGAACAGACGATCGAACCGTGTCAGACGGCGCTGAAAGACGCGAAGCTGCAACCGTCCGACATTCACAAAGTGATTCTGGTCGGCGGCCAAACGCGCTCGCCGATCGTCGAACGCACCGTCGAGAAGATTTTCGGACGCAAGCCGTCGGCGGAGATCAATCCGGACGAAGTGGTGGCGATGGGCGCAGCGATACAGGGCGGCGTTTTGAGTGGCGACGTCAAAGACATCGTGCTGCTCGACGTGCTGCCGTTGAGCCTCGGACTGGAAACCCGCGGCGGGTTGTTTACGAAGATCATCGAGCGCAACTCGACGATCCCGCTGCGCAACAGCCTGACGTTTACAACCGTTGTCGACAACCAGTCATCCGTAGAGATTCACGTTTTGCAGGGCGAGCGCGAAGTGGCGAAAGGCAATCGTTCGCTGGGCAAGTTTGAGCTGGTGGGAATTCCGCCGAATCCGCGCGGCGTGCCGCAGATTGAAGTTTCGTTTGAAGTGGACGCAAACGGGATCGTTTCCGTGTCGGCACAGGACAAGACGACCGGACGCGAGCAGCAGATGCGCATCTCGCCGACTTCGGGTCTGGCTCCGGACGAGATCGATCGTCTCATTCGCGAGGCTGAAGACTCCGCCGACACTGATCGCAGCGCCAAAGAGACGGCGATGCTGAGGAATCGTGCTGATTCGTTGCTGAGGAATACAAAGAAGTCGTTTATGAAGTTTGGCGGGATGCTCGCGCAGGACCAGCAGGACTATGCCGAGAAGGCGTTTGCTGAAGCCGAAGCGGCAGTGAAGACAGATAGGACTGACGAAATTAAAAAGGCACTCACGAATTTGGAAGTTGTCGCCGGACAACTCACATCCGCGATGCTGAATGCATCGACGGATGCGACAACGAGTGAAGTTTAAAGAAAAAGTATAGGAGCGCGGGCGGCTCGCCCGCAGGTAACG
>Ga0307505_10000133_pt1 | contig 92170 bp, 71 predicted proteins | sample 23_S_MG_FD_202183 | JGI IMG/M metagenome (GOLD analysis project Ga0307505, IMG submission 202183) | Soil microbial communities from Populus trichocarpa stands in riparian zone in the Pacific Northwest, United States - 23_S | ecosystem: Environmental > Terrestrial > Soil > Riparian zone > Trees... | reverse complement strand
GTGGAGCGGTGGGCTTTAGCCCACCGGGCTCTCGCGATGCACGTCCCCTCTGCCGTCTCGGCTTGGACGCTGCACGCGGCTTTCGGCACTCATATCCCGAGAGCCTCACACGGCTTCGGCGCACTCATCGCGAGCGCCCGGAGGGCTAAAGCCCACCGCTCCACAATTGTCATCAGCGTTAGGTTGGGATGACAGGCCCGCTAAATGCAAGCTCTTGAGCAAACGACTGTCCGCGCCTTGCGATCGCGTCCCGTTGAAACCAACCAGGAGGCGATCCATGCCTGAACGAACCGGGATTTCCATTCAAACCACCGAGCCGATTGCGGTCGTGAGGGCTCCCCTCATGCCGGGAATCGAGAACTTTGCCCAGGATGTGTTCGATACCGTGCGCGAGCCGCTGCTCGTTCTCGATGCCGCTCTTCGCGTTCGTTCGGCCAACAGCGCCTTCTATCAGACCTTCCGCGTCTCCCCATCGGAGACCGAGGACCTCCACATTTACGAGTTGGGGAATGGCCAGTGGGGCGAGACCACGCTGCGAACTCTGCTGGAGGACATCGTTCCCCGCAGCTCCGTCTTCAACGACTTCGTGCTCGAGCACGATTTCCCCGGCATCGGCCGGCGGGTCATGTTGCTCAATGCGCGCAAGCTGCACGACGAGCTGGTGCTGCTGGCCATGGAAGACGTGACGGAGCGGCGTCGCTCCCAACACCTGCTCGAACAGATCGAAACCTACGCGCAGGACGTCGTGGATACGGTGCGCGAGCCGCTGCTGATCCTGGACAGCAGTCTGCGCGTGCACTCTGCCAACCGGGCCTTCTACCAGACCTTTCACGTCTCCTCCGATGAGACGGAGAACCGCCTCATCTACGAGCTCGGAAACGGGCAGTGGGACATCCCGGACCTGCGCACTCTGCTCGAGGACATCGTTCCCAAGAGCTCGTTCTTCAATGACTTCGAGCTCGAGCACGACTTCCCCGTCCTCGGGCGGCGGGTCATGCTCCTGAACGCCCGGAAGCTGAGGCAGGGGAGCCACGCCGAGCTCCTGGTGCTGGCGATGGAGGACGTCACCGAGCGCCGTCGCGCCGAGGGCGAGGTGGCCAAGGCCAAAGAAGCGGCGGAGACCGCCAATCGCACCAAGAGCCTGTTTCTCGCCAACATGAGTCACGAGCTGCGCACCCCGCTCAATGCCATCCTCGGCTTCTCGGAGATGCTGCAGGAAGAGGCAGTCGACAAGAATCTGCCGGGCTTCAGCGCCGACCTGCAGAAGATCTCCACGGCGGGCAAACATCTCCTGGGCCTCATCAACGACATCCTCGATCTCTCGAAGATCGAGGCGGGCAAGATGGAGCTGCACCTGGAGAGTTTTGACATCTCTTCGCTGATCGCGGAAGTGGCCTCGACGATCGAGATGCAGGTGGCCAAGAACGGCAACACACTCGAGATCACCTGCGCGCCGGAGATTGGCATCATGCGCGCCGACCTGGGGAAGGTGCGGCAGGCACTGTTCAATCTCGTTTCCAATGCCGCCAAGTTCACGCACGGAGGTCAGATTCGTGTCGAGGCGGAGCGGCAGCTCATGGACGGCGCCGGCTGGATACTGTTCCGCATTTCCGACACGGGCATCGGGCTCAGCTCCGAGCAGAGCGTACGTCTCTTCCAGTCCTTCACTCAGGCCGACGCATCCACGACCCGAAAATTCGGCGGTACGGGACTCGGGCTCGCGCTCACGCGCCGCTTCTGCCAGATGATGGGGGGCGATGTCACGGTGCACAGCGTCCTCGGCGAAGGGAGTGTCTTCACCATCAAGCTCCCGTCCACGGTGGCGGAGCCGCTGGTCGAGCCGGCGGTCCTGGTCGAGAGCGACGCCGCGGCGCCCGGTGAAACGGAGCCGTTTCCCGGACCCGGGACCTGTGTGCTGGTCATCGACGACGATCCCTTGCAGCGCGACCTGATGCAGCGTTACCTGCGCAAGGAAGGCTTCACGGTGCGGACCGCGAGCGGCGGAGCGCAGGGTCTGCGCATGGTCGGGCAACTCCGGCCGGCCGCCATCACGCTGGATGTGATCATGCCGGACATCGACGGCTGGAACGTCCTGTCCTCGCTCAAGAGCGACCCCGCGCTTTGCGACATCCCCGTGATCATGCTGACCATGGTGGACGATCCCGAGCGCGGCTTCACCCTCGGGTCGTCGGACTACGCGACCAAGCCCGTCAACCGCAAACGCCTCTCGCAGATGCTCAAGAAGTACACCTGTCCCCAACCCCCTTGCCCGGTGCTGGTCATCGACGACGACGCCGCGGCGCGTTCGCTCACGCGGGCCATGCTCGTGAAGGAGGGCTGGGCGGTGCTGGAGGCTGAGAACGGCCTCGAGGCTCTCAAAGTCATGGAGCGGGAGCGGCCCAGCCTGATCTTCCTGGACCTGATGATGCCGGAGATGGACGGCTTCACCTTCGCCGCGGAGGTGCGGCGTCATCCGGAATGGCGCTCCATCCCCATCGTCGTGGTCACCGCGCAGGACCTCTCGCGTGAGGATCGCGCGCGGCTGAACGGAAACGTGGAAGCCATCGTGCGCAAGCAGGGCGACTCGCGCGAGTCTTTGCTGACGCAGGTGCGCGATCTGCTGGCAGGTAGCCGCGCCTCTCGGGCTACGCGTTCGACTCCGGAGGTTTCAGCACCATGACCACCATCCTCATCGTGGAAGACAACGAAATGAATCGCGATATGCTGTCGCGCAGGCTCGAGCGCAAGGGCTATCAGGTGCTGCTGGCCGTGAATGGAGAGATGGGCATCGCCGTAGCGCGCACGAGCATGCCCGACCTGATCCTCATGGACATGAGCCTTCCGGTCATGGACGGCTGGGAAGCAACGCGGCTCTTGAAGGCGGACGAAGTGCTGAGACGCATCCCGGTCATTGCGCTCACGGCGCACGCGATGGCCAACGACCGCGAGAAAGCATTGGAGGCGGGTTGTGATGACTACGACACGAAGCCGATCGAGCTGCCACGACTGCTGGCCAAGATGGATGCGCTCCTGATTTCTCCCGCGGCGGAGAGCCTGCAGTGACCGAGCTCGCCAAGGCGCGGCTGCGGCTCGTCACCCGCACCTCGAAGGCCAGTGTCTCCGCGCAACTCCTTCACGACTTGCGCAGCCCGCTCAATCAGATCATCGGGTATTCGGAGATCCTCGCCGAAGAGGCCCAGGGGCAGCGGCGTGAGGACTTCGCGGTCGACGTCCTGAAGATTCGCTCGGCCGGGAGGCGGATGCTGGAGCTGATCGAGGACAACTTCACCGCGTCGCATGATTGGGTCGCCGAGCCGCGCCCCCGCCAGGATCCGCTGCCGCCGCGCGCGGACGGGCACCCTGCGGTCGTGCCGGGTCTGCTGCTGGTCGTGGACGACGATGCAGCCAACCGCGATGTGCTCTCCCGGCGCCTGCGGCGCCAGGGTCATGTCGTCGAGACAGCCAGCAGCGGACCGGAAGCCCTGCAGCGGCTGGGCACGGCCAACTTCGACCTCGTGCTGCTGGACATCATGATGCCGGACATGGACGGCTACGAAGTGCTGAGCCTCCTCAAGGCGGACGATCGCCTGCATCACATCCCGGTGATCATGATCTCGGCACTCAGCGAAACGCAGTCCGTCGTGCGTTGCATCGAAGCCGGAGCCGAAGACTATCTGACCAAGCCGTTCGATCCGACGCTCCTCAAGGCACGCATCGGCGCCAGTCTGGAGCAGAAGCGCGGGCGGGACCGGGAGTCGCTGTTGTTCGAACAGTTGCAGGCCAATTTCAAGCGGCTGCAGGAAGTGGAGAAGCTGCGCGACGACATGCGCAACATGATCGTCCACGACCTTCGCACACCCCTGACGGCGGTGATCGTCGGCGTGGAGATGCTCGAGAAACACGGCGAGCTCAACGCCACGCAGCGCGAGCTCATGGCCATCGCTTCGGGCGGCGGCAAGACTCTCCTGGGGATGATCAACGACCTCCTGGATGTGGAGAAGATGGAGTCGGGGTCGAACCAGCTCCAAGTGGTGGAGCTGTCGGCCGCGGCGCTCGTGGCGGGAGCGCTGGCACAGGTGGGCTCGCTCGCCGAGGAGAGCCGCATCACGCTCGTCACCGAGATTCCCTCGGGACTCCCACCGCTGTCCGGCGATGAGAAGAAGCTGAGCCGGACCCTGGTGAACCTGATCGCCAACGCCATCAAGTTCACGCCCCGCGGCAACGTGACCATTTCACTTTCCCGCGATGAAGGAGATGCAACCCGCTTCGCCGTACGCGATACCGGTCAAGGAATCCCCTCCGAGGCCTTCGAACGGATCTTCGAGAAATTCGGCCAGCTCGACGCGAACAACCGCGTCGGCACCGGACTGGGTCTGGCCTTCTGCAAGCTCGTAGTCGAGGCGCACGGAGGCCGGATCTGGGTCGAGAGTGTGCCGGGGAACGGAAGCACGTTCTCGTTCACCATCCCCGCGTCGCTGCGCAGCGCGTGAGCCTGCCTTGCGGTCTTTGTCTTCTGGTCGTCGAGTCTTCGGGTCGTCGAGTCGTCGAGTCGTCGGGTCGTCGGGTCGTCGAGTCGAAGACCGAGGGCCCGAAGAAAGTCAGGTAGTGGCCATGCTCCGGGCGTGGCGCCAGCGCCAGCGCGCTTCGCGGATGTGATGTCGCGCGTTCCGCCGAGTGCGTCGCCACGCACTCGAGGCATTGTGCGCACGCTCCTCGGCGTATTGACGCCACAGAGTCAACGCGGCGTCGAGATGTGTTTTCGCATCGGCGATGAGGCGCCGGACATCGTCGGCCAGCTCGCCCTGCTCTTCTGCCAGCCGCGGCTCGACTTCGCGAAGGCCTGCGTGCATCCGCGCCTGTTCGACCTGCGGGGGCGTGGCGAAGCGGAGGTCACTGGCCAGTCCCACCGAGCGGAGCGTGGCGATGAACCACTTCGCCGGGTCCCAGTGGTACCAGCGGATGCCGTTGCGAAAGTCGGCCGGAAAACGATGATGGAACGAGTGGTAGCCCTCACCGAGCGTGAGCAGAGCCACGCCCCAGTTGTCGCGCGCGGACACCTCGGCGTTGTAGGTCGGCTTGCCGACGTAGTGCGCGAGCGAGTTCACGAAGAACGTCGTGTGATGGATGACCGCCAGTCGCAGAAATCCGCCCCAGAGCAAACCGGCGATGGGGTCGCCGAAGAGAGCTCCCACCAGCGTGGGGAGTCCGAATCCCCCCGCGACGAGAATCGTGCGATACCACCGGTTCTGCCATTGCACGACCGGGTTCTTCAGCAGGTCCGTGGCGTTGGTGGAGGCGTCCGGTTTGTCGTGACGGTGAAAGACCCACAGGATGTGCGCCCACCAGAACCCGCGCTTGATGCTGTACGGATCCCAATCGCGATCGACGTACTGGTGATGATTGCGATGACTCGACGACCACCACAGGATCGAGTTCTGTGCGGCCATGGCCCCGAACACGGCGTAGAAGATCTGCACCACCGTCGAAGCTTCGTAGCTCTTGTGCGAGAAGAACCGGTGATAGCCGGCACAGATCGACACACCCACCGCCGCATACATCGCCAGCGCCAGCGCGGCCATCCAGAGCTGGAAACCCTGGCGCCACGTGTAGAGCGCCGTACCAAAAACGCCGATGATCGGCGTCAGGATCAGGAAGGACATCGTGAAGTAGTCGATGCTTCCCGTGCGGGGATCGGTGTTCGGCTGCGCGGACTTCATGGTTCTCTCCGTCTTTCTTCTTGTTCCGTCTTCGGGTCGTCGCGCCGCATAGTCTCATAGGGCGGGCTGTCTCTTCGACGGTGGCGGCGCGCTAGAGGGGATCGTTCGACAGACAGCCTGTTCAGAGGTTGTCCAGCAATCCGCGGCTTCGCATCAAATCGAAATGGCCGCGCCCATGAATTGGGCGCGGCCTGAAGGAGCATTCGCACATGAGCCTCGGAGCGACCGCACGTGCCCAAGGCTATGCCAGCGCAGCCGGCCGAAGCCGTGCCGGCTAGTTGCGACGGAGCTCGTTCTCGATGTCCGCTTCGGTCCACTTCGCTTTGCCGTAGCGTTCCTGGATCTTTCCGACGATGCGCTCGCGATCGCCGGCCATCTGGTCCACTTCGTCGTCCGTCAGATCATTCCACTTCGACTTGACGGTGCCCTTGAACTGGTGCCAGTTGCCCTTGGCCTGTTCCCACACGGCGTCCGTCTTCTTGGCGGCCGTGTCCATGGTGGGCGAGGTCTCGGAGGCTCGCGTCACGCCGGGGCCCATGCGGTTCTGCACGCGTTCGAACGCATCGCGGGTCGCGAACTTCATGTCCTTCCACTGATTGGACGTCGCTCCGCGGGCCTTGTCCCATCCGCGACTCAGGTCGTTCTCCACGTCCTCGAAGCGGCGGCCCTGATTCTCGGGGCGGCTCGCCGACTCCCAGCCATAGCGGTAGGCCGGGCTGTAATCATCGTACGTGCGGCCGGCTTGATAGTACGGGCGCGAAGCGTGGTTGTCGCGCCAGTAGCCGTTCTCCTCGGTGGGGTTGACGGACTCGGCGACGCCCTTGCCTGCCAGTCCACCAGCCACAGCACCGATTGCGCCGCCGATGGCCGAGCCGATGGGGCCGCCGGCCGCGCCGACCGCCGCGCCCGCCAAGGCACCACCCGTGGCACCACCCGCGACTCCGACCGGATGTGCGCCCGGCTCGCCGGTGATGGGATCGCGATTCGCGTCACGCTTTTTTTCATCGTTCATTCGATTTCCTCCTGAGGCCGCGCCCGCGAACCGCGGGAGCCCCGCCGATGACGGGCCACCGCACTGCTGGTTGCGATGCATACGGCTGATCTCTCATAGAGCAACACACGGGCCGATTTCGGAGCATCTCGCTCAGCCGTAGAAAAAGAATCTTTGCGCATCCTGGCTCAATGCGCGTATGGTGAGGCCTCGCCGGGGAAACTTCTCCGGCCCTTCAGTCCATCTGAACTAAGTCAGATCTCTGGACTCACCCCTCTTAGTCTCCAATCCCTCGCACCTTTGGCAGTAGGCGGGACCTCGTCTTCGGGGTGGCGCCTGGTGGCAGGAAGCGCGGGATCCGCCGGCCGGGCCGGCAGGAGCTCACAATGAAACTGTATGTAGGCAATCTCTCCAAGCAGGTCAATGACGCGCAGCTCAACGACCTCGCCGTGCCGTTCGGCACCCTGGTCTCCGCGACCGTGGCCACCGAGCGTTCGAGCGGTGAGTCCAAGGGCTTCGGCTTTGTCGAATACACCAATGCGGCGGAAGGCAATGCCGCCATTGCCGGTCTCGACGGCAAGGAAGTTCATGGCCAGGCACTGAAGGTCAACGAAGCCAGACCGCGCAAGTAACGGGCGACCGGAAAGCCGATCGCAACGACGCGATCGGCTTTTTTCTGTTTGCAGAAATGGAGAAACCTATGTCGCCGTGGATCGTGGTCATTGCTGTCGTCGTCATTGCACTGTTGGGCTGGAACCTCTACCGGCGGCTCGGAGCCGATCGGATCGCGGCGTTCAATGAGAAGCGTCGCGGGACCTCTCGCATCGTCGGTCGGGGAGAGCTCGTCGATGGCAACCGTCACATCGAGGTCGCGCTCGCTCTGACGCATACCGCGTTCTTCTACGAGAACGGGGACCTGCAGGCCTCGATCGATCTGCAGTGGCTTCGCGAGATCGAGTACGACACGGAGCTGGCCACGGGCACCGTGCCCTCGACCGGCAAAGTCTTGCGCCTCCGCTCGCAGAGCCAGACGTTCGAGTTCGTACTCCCGAACGATGTCGTGGCCCGTTGGCACATGATGCTCCCCCCTCGCCGCGCCACGGTTCCGCTGGGAGTCCAGCCGGTCACGGCCGAGCTCACTCCGGCGGTGAGCACCACATGAGCACGACCCTGTCGATGACTCTCCAGAAACCGATGCGCGTCTCCATCGCAGGTCTGACCCTGGCCCTCAAGGAGCGGCTCCGGGAGCGCCTCGAGCTCGCGGCCACTCTCCGTTGCGCCGAGCACGACCTGCCGGTCGTCGAGGTCACCATCTACGGCCGTGAGAACGGCTGGTTCGACTCCCGGATCACCACCTGTTGCGACGTGCTCGAACAACGCGCCGCGGCCATCGTCAAGCAGCGTTGTTGAGCAGAAGCAGGTTCCTGCCGGAGGAACCCAGCAGGGGAGTAGTTCGGGCGAATGCAAACGGATGGGAGGTTGCGACCGCCCCCAGTTTGCAAGTCAGCGGTAGCCGGCTGCCTGGAGCTCGAAGAGCTCCGCGTAGCGGCGGGAGTGGGTGAGCAGCTCTTCGTGAGTGCCGGCGGCCTCCAACTGTCCTTCCGCAAGAACGAGGATGCGGTCGGCCATGCGCACGCTGGAGAAGCGGTGCGAGATCAGGACGGCGCTCTTGCCTTCGCTGAGCTCCTTGAATCGCTGGAAGACTTCGAACTCGGCGCGGGCATCGAGTGCGGCGGTGGGCTCGTCGAGGATGAGCACTTGCGCGTCGCGCATATAGGCGCGGCCGATGGCCACCTTCTGCCACTCGCCGCCGGAGAGCTCCACGCCGTTGCGGAAGCGCTTGCCGATCATCTGGTCGTAGCCGTTGGGAAGGCGGCGGATCATCTCGTCGGCCATGCTCGCCTGCGCGGCGGCGACGATGCGTTCGCGGTCGCCTGCGGCTTCGATGCGGCCCACGGCGATGTTCTCCGCCGCGGTCATCTGGTAGCGCACGAAGTCCTGGAAGATCACGCCGATGTTGGAGCGGAGCTCGACGAGGTCGTACTCGCGGAGGTCGTGGCCATCGAGGAGGATGCGTCCCTCGTCCGGATCGTAGAGCCGGGCCAGCAGTTTCACGAGCGTCGTCTTCCCGGCGCCGTTCTCTCCGACCAGGGCCAGCACTTCGCCCGCGCGCAGCGTGAACGTGAGATTGCGCACGGCCCAGCGCTCGGCGCCGGGGTAGCGGAAGCCGACGTCTTCGAAGGCGAAGCCGGTCGCGATGGGGGAGGGGAAGGGTCGTGGATTTTCAGGCGACACGATCTCCGGCTCGATCTCGAAGAAGGAGAAGAGGTCGTCGAGATAAAGCGCCTGACCGGCCACCTGGGAGAAGCTGATCAGCAGACCCTCGAGCAGATTGCGTAGTCGCCGGAATGCGCCGGAGAGGAAGGTCAGGTCGCCGATGGTGAACTCGCCGCGCAAGGTGCGCCAGGCGATGAAGGCGTAGGCGACGTAGTAGCCGAAGGTGCCCACGGCGGTGAGCAGCGCGCCCCAGAGTGCGCGTCGTTCCGCCAATCGCCTGTTCGCTTCGTAGAAGCGCGCGGCCAGGACGCGGTAGCGATCGAGGAGGAACGCGTTCAGGCCGAAGATCTTCACTTCCTTGGCCGTCTCGACGCTGGCGCCGGTCTGGCGGAGGTAGTCCAGCTCGCGACGCTCGGGAGTGCGCCGGTAGTCGAGGGAGTAGCTCTGCGCGTTGAAGTGCGCCTCGCCGAGGAACGCCGGCACGAGCGCGATGAGCAGCAGGACGATCAGCCAAGGTGCATAGACCAGGAGCCCGGCGGAAAAGCTGACGATGGTGACCACATCCTGAGCCTGACCGAAGACCTGGGTCATGAGCGTCATGCGCCCCGAGGTCTGGCGACGCGCGCGCTCGAGCTTGTCCTGCAGCTCGCTGTCTTCGAAGTCCTCGAGGTCGAGCAGCGCCGCATGCTCCATGAGCTGGACGCTGGTGGCGTTGGTGAAGCGCTCGGAGAGCAGCGAGTCGAGCAAGGACACGACGCGGCCGAGGACGTCGGCCAGGATGGCCAGGGTCAGCTCAATGATGAGGAGCAGCGCCAGCCGGTCGAGCAACCCACTGGCCATCCACGACGAGAGGTCCGGCGGAAGTGTGTCCGTGCCCGCCAGCCGGATCACTTCGTCGATGATCAGCTTCCCGACATAAAGCGTGGCCACGGGAAGCAGCGCGCGCAAGAGTCGAAGGAACAGGTTGCCCGCGGTGAGAGTCGGGCTGGTCTTCCAAATGAGCTTGAGGAAGGGCGGCAGGTTGCGCAGCGCCCCAAAGCGCTCCGTCCACGACTTGGCCCCCGGAGGCTCCCCACCCCCAGGCGAGAACCCCGGCAGGATTCGCCCACCCGCGCTGTAGTTCCTCGGCACGGTTCAGAGGGTATGCGAAGTGTGGAAGTTCTACGAGCTGGGGAATGGGACGAATGGGACGAATGGGACGAATGGGACGAATGGGACGGATGGGACGAATGGGACCCATAGGTCCCATAGGTCCCATAGGTCCCATAGGTCCCATAGGTCCCATAGGTCCCATAGGTCCCATAGGTCCCATAGGTCCCATAGGTCCCATAGGTCCCATAGGTCCCATAAGTCCCATAAGTCCCATAGGTCCCATAAGTCCCATAAGTCCCATAAGTCCCATTCGTCCCATAGGTCCCACTCCCATTTGCCTCACACCCTTTGAAAAGCGCAGGCAGCCGAGGTAGCCTCGGTCATGAGCAAGTCAGGCTTCATCCCGGCTCATGGCAAGTACCGCGACCTCCTCTCGTATCAGAAGGCGGAGATCATTTACGACCTCACCTACCACTTCTGCCGCCGGTTTCTGGACAAGCGGGATCGCACCGTCGACCAGATGGTGCAGGCCGCTCGATCGGGAAAGCAGAACATCGCGGAGGGCAGCTCGGCCTCGGCGATGTCCACGGAGACGGAGCTCAAGCTCACCAACGTGGCGCGCGCCAGCCTGGAAGAGCTTCGCGTCGACTATGAAGACTTCCTCCGCGTCCGCGCTCTCGCGCTTTGGGAGAAGGACTCACGCGAGGCGCGTTTCGTCCGGCGCCTGGGAACCGCGGCTGCCCTCACCTATGAGACGTATCGTCCGTTCTGCGAGACTCGACCGGCCGACGTCGTTGCGAACATCGCGATCTGCCTGATCCATCAGGCTTGCTATCTGCTCGATCGTCAGATTCGTCGTCTGGAGCAGGACTTTCTCCGCAAGGGTGGCATCCGCGAGCAAATGACTCGGGCACGGTTGGATCAACGAAAGCACTCGACGGTCTGAGGGCGGAACGGTATGGTTGGCGTCTCAGCGAAAGTGAATCGAGACCATGATCCACGGTTCTGTCGCAGTCGGCGATTCCGCATCCCGGCGACGACTGGGCGTATGGGTAAGCATCGCGTGTCTTGCAGGTGGCTCGATCTTGGTGTGGCCACGACTTCTCGATGTGCTTCGTCTTCGTGAAGTTGCGCAAGCGGCCGAGGCACTTCCTTACCGGCTGACGGAGGCGCGCGTGGCGAGCTCGGTCGCGCATCGGCCCTGGCGCGCGAAGGCGTCGGTCGGGAAACGCGACCTCTTTCCTGCCCGCGAGGCGGCCGCCAAGCTGAGTGTCCGATGGAAATCCGCAGGGCGGACGGACCTGGGCCGACGCGTGGGTGCGGCGCTGCTATTGGCTGGCGAATCCAAACGAGCGGCAGAGGTTCTCGAGGGACTCCTGCAACTGGAAACCGGAGAGTCTCAACTCGTGCTTGCCATTCGATCCGCTCGCGATGCAGAGCTCCTGTCGGACTGGACCGCGGCCACCCTGGAGAGCTCCGAGGACGATCGCAGCCTGGTGCTGGCATTCGAGGCGGCAGACCGGGCCTGGCAACTGTCGCGGACTGCGAGCAGCGCGTGGAACCGGGGTTTGGCCGCGGGCCGTATCGGAGTGCCGGGAGGCGCAGCGAAGGCGTGGCGGGAAGCCGTCGCACTCGAGGAATCGCCAGAGGCGGCCTGGAGTCCACGAGCAAGACCTCGAACGTGTGAACGAGCGCGCGCGGCGAGCTCACTCGCCGCCGGACGTTCGTGCCTGGCGGGACATGGCGACGAGGACGCGGCGTGCGTCTTCGCTGGAGGTCACGGGCTCGGGGAAAGCGATGCGGGCTCCCTTCATGCCGGCGGCGGTGCGGGCGCGGACGACGAAGCCGAGGCGGTCGCAGGACATCATCGTGGCCTCCTCCGCTTCGAGGCCGGCGAAGTGGCGCGTGATGGCGATCAACGCATCGGCGTGGTCGTCGTTCATGTGCGTGATGATGTGCGGCGCGCTGTCCATGAGCGGATCGGCCTCGGCCGCCCGGTAGTCGTCCGCGGTCACCCAGCCCATGACGCCGAAGCCGCCCACGAAGTAGACGTCGGTGACGTCGAGCTGGAAGAACGAGAAGTCGGTGAAGTCGATCCAGTAGCTCGCGGAGGGATGGCGGGCGAGATAGAGATCGCGGATCGCGGGCGTGGTCTCGACCCTGCGCGCGGTGCCGAGGAGCGTCGCGCGCGGCGAGCCAAGCGGATCGGCGCCGCTGCCGCTCTGCACCACCAGCAGGCTGGCCCGCGGTTCCGCCAACAGGTTCTGCGTGTGGATGGCCATGCCGCTGATGAGAAAGAGCGGCGCGCCGTCCTCGCTGAGCGCGTACGGCATCACGGAGGCGAAGGGCCAGCCGGCATGGCGCTGCGACTGCGTGGCCAACGTGCCCACGCGCTCACTCACGAGCAGGGTTCGCACGCGCTCCGCATGCGCGGGCTCGGAGCCGGGTGTGGGCGCGGACGATGAGGCATGGGTGGTCATCCGCGCACTCTATCTCTATCCGATGCACCGCTCAGCAGTGCGTGCCGCCTGCGGCGACGAAAGCGGAGCGCCGGCGTCCCGCCGGCTGGCCGGGGGGCGTCCTCGCCCCGGGTGGGGGAGCGCGCCGTGCTGGAAGGTCACTGATCTCGCGATGCCGGGCTTTCGGCTTTGAATGCCCCCGCCCGCGGCGGGACGCCGCATGGCCAGCCGGCGGGACGCCAGCGCTCCTCGAACTCGCAACTCGCAACTCATCCTACCCCCTTGGCTTCTTGGGGCGAGAAGGGTGGCCAACGATCACCGCGCGCGTGCTTCCCCTCGGATGGTGGCGACGACGATGTGGATGTCGTCGTAGGAGATGGCTTCGCCGACGAGGTCTTTGATGGGGCGGAGGCGTTCGAGGCCTGCCTGTTCGGCGGCGGCGCGGATGGCGGCCTCGGTTTCCTCGGGCATCCACAGGCGGAGCGAGGGCTGGTATCTCCGATCCTCGAGGAGCTCGCAGAGGTCTCCGATCACGGTGGAGCGGGCGCGGCTGGTGCGCTCCATCACGCCCTCGATGGTCACGCCTTCGAGGAAGAGGCGGGCGGCCTCGGCTTTCGCGGCAGTCGTGCGCGAGGTGCGGGAGCGCTCTCGCGTGGGGCGAACGGCGAGGCTCTTGGTGTCGCGCTCGAGGCCGCGCGCGGCGCAAGCGGTGTCGAGCACATGCAACAGCTCGACGCCGTGCTCGCGGAGGCGGACTTCGCCGATTCCGGGGATGGCGCGGAGGCGTTCGAGGGTGGAGGGACGCACGGCTGCGATCTCGCGGAGCGTGGTGTCGCCCAGGATGATGAAGGCCGCCACGCCGCGTGCCGTGGCGGCATCGCGGCGCCAGAGACGGAGCGTTTCGAACAGCTCGCGATCGACGCCGGTCCATTCGTCGATGCCGTCGCGGATGATCGTGGTGCCTTGCTGGACGAGCCGCACCTCGGACGCGCCGCGCAGGATGGCCCGCGCCTCGGGTCCGAGGCGGAGCACGGGCCAGGGCTGGCCCTCCTGAACGAGTGCGCCGCGGGCGACGAGCTGCGCGATCCAGCCGCGCACCTTTTCGCGGTCGTGGCCGGCCAGCAAGCCGAACGTGGAGAGTGCGTCATGCCCGCGCTCGAGGATGCGCGCGGTGCGCTCGCCGCGCAGGACGCCGGCCACGTGCGCGGCGCCGAAGGCCTGACCGACGCGCACGACGCAGGAGAGGATCTTCTGCGCGATGGTGGTCGCATCCTCGACCGCTTCGAGCTCACCCAGGCAATGGTCGCAGGCGTCGCAACCGTCGAGCGTCCACGCGCCGCCGAAGTGCTCGACGAGCGCGCGATGCCGGCAAACGCCGGACATGCAGAAGGTATTGATGGCGTCGAGCTGCGCGGTGGCCACCTCGAGCTGCTGGCCGGACATGCTCCCCTCGAAGATGCGGCCCCAGGTCGAGGCATCGCCGGGATCGTGCAGGAGCACGCATTCCGAGGCCAGACCGTCGCGGCCGGCACGCCCGGCCTCCTGCTGGTAATGCTCGATCGACTTCGGCATTCCCGCATGCACGACGAAGCGCACGTTCGAGCGGTCGATGCCCATTCCGAACGCGACCGTGGCCACGACGATGTCCACGCGCTCGGAGGCGAAGGCCTCCTGCGCCTCGCGCCGCTGGTCGGGCTCCATGCCCGCGTGATAGCCGGTGGCGCGATGGCCGCGCGAGGCCAGAGCCATGGCCACGGCATCCACGTCCTTGCGCCGGATGCAGTAGACGATGCCCGCTTCGCCGGGATGGCGGCGGATGACTTCTTCGATCTGGTGCACTTCGTCATTGCGGGGAATCACGCGGTAGCGGAGGTTGGGCCGGTCCAGATCGCCGACGAGCACCAGCGGCTCGCGCAGGCGCAGCTCGGTGCAGATGTCGGCGCGGACCTGTTCCGTGGCCGTGGCGGTGAAGGCGTGGATGGACGCGCCAGGCACGACGTCGCGGAGCTCGCGCAGTTGCCGATACTCCGGACGAAAATCATGGCCCCAATGGCTGATGCAGTGGGCCTCATCGATCGCGAAAGCGCGCACGGGAGCACGTCCCAGCAACGCGCGGAAGGAGGCCGTGGCCAGACGCTCCGGCGACACGAACAGGAGCCGCAACGTGCCGGCGAGCAACTCCCGCTCGATCTCGCGCTGCGCATCCGGCGCGGTCGTGCTGTTGAGCGCCGCCGCGGCCACGCCCACGGAGACGAGCGCGTCGACCTGGTCTTTCATCAGTGCGATGAGCGGCGAGACGACGACGGTCACGCCATCGAGCAGCAGCGCCGGCGCCTGAAAGCAGAGCGACTTTCCCGCGCCGGTCGGCACGACCAGCAGCGAGTCGCGCGCGCTCAGCACAGCATCGATGGCCTGCCGCTGCAGAGGCCGCAACGAAGAGAAGCCCCAGGTCCGCTCAACGACGTCGAGCACGGGATCGGCGATTTCAGCGATCGAAGTCATGAACCGATCGTACCTCGGCTGCAAATCTCTCCACCGTGGGTAGATTTGCTGGTTGTTGGTTGAGGGTTGCGAGTTGAGGTTGCGAGTTGCGCGAACCAGGGCTGTCATCCTGAGCGGGCGGCGGGTGGGTGCGAAGGATCCCCTGCGGTAAGCGAGACCCGCGCAGGTTGTCTCGTGCGCGCACGTTCGTCGTTCTTCGCACGAGATCCTTCGCCGTCTACGCGGCTCAGGATGACAGGAGGGGAAGCGCCGCGGATTTCTGCACTCACTCTCAGGCTCTGCGTTGGGTTTGGGGGCGCAGCCGCGCTGTGAAACCGTGGGCCTCTGACACTAGACGTTGAGTCCCGTGAGGCCCGCCGACCGGCATGAGGGACCAGCAGACGTGTGTAGAATCGCGCCGTTTACGGAGGGTCGCCGCATGCGTTTGTTCTCGAGACTCCTGATCATCGTCTTTTCCCTGTTGTCGCTCGTGGCCGTTTCGGCCGCGGAGAGTCATCCGTTTTCCATCCACGACATGCTGGCCATGGATCGCATCAGTGATCCGCAGGTCTCGCCGGATGGGAAGTGGGTGGTCTTTGCCCTTCGCGCCACCGACCTGGCCGCGAACCGGGGAAGCACGGATCTGTGGATGGTGGGAAGCGACGGAACGGGGTTGCGCCGGATGACGTCGCATTCCGCGGCGGAGTTCAATCCGCGCTGGTCTCCCGACGGGAAGGCCATCTACTTTCTCTCCACGCGCTCCGGCTCTTCCCAGATCTGGCAGATCTCCCCGAACGGCGGCGAGGCTACGCAGGTGACGGCGCTGCCGCTCGACGCGGGCTCGTTCCGAGTCTCGCCCGATGGCGCACGCATCGTCTTCAGCGCGGAGGTCTTCCCCGGCAAGAGCATCGAAGAGACCGTGCGGCTTCTCGATGAGCGCTCGAAGGACAAGGCCAGCGGGAAGGTGTACGACACGCTGCTCTTCCGTCATTGGGACACCTGGGCGGACGGACGGCGGAACCATCTCTTCGTGATTCCGGCGAAGGGCGGCGCCGCGGTCGACATCATGCCGGCCATGGACGCCGACGCGCCGTCGAAACCCTTCGGTGGTCCCGAGGAGTATGCGTTCACTCCCGACAGCAAATCGGTGGTCTTCTCCGCGCGCGACGCCGGACGCGAAGAAGCCTGGTCGACGAACTTCGATTTGTATCTCTCCCACGCGGACGGCAAGGCGCCGGTGAGCCTGACCGCGGAGAACAAGGCCTGGGACACGATGCCCGTGTTCTCTCCGGATGGAAAGACGCTGGCCTATCTGGCGATGGAACGTCCCGGCTTCGAGGCCGACCGCTACCGCATCCTGCTGCGCACTTGGCCCGACGGGCCGACGCGCGTGCTCACGCAGGAGTGGGACCGTTCGCCCGGCGACCTGGCCTGGTCTTCCGACGGCAGGACGCTCTACAGCAGCGCCGACAATCTTGGGCAGCACTCGCTGTTCGCCATCGACGCCGTGAGCGGGAAAGTGCGTGTGGTGGTCAAGGATGGGACGGTCTCTTCGCCCGCCCTCGTGGCCGGTCCGAAGGGTGCGGATCGCATCGTCTACGGACTGGACACGCTGCTCTCCCCGGTCGAGCTGTTCTCGGTCAAGGCTGACGGCAGCGACGTGCGTCGTCTGACGAACATCAACGGCGAGAAGGTCGCCGCGGCGCGCATGGGCAAGCCCGAGCAGTTCACCTTCGAAGGTGCGAACGGGGACACCGTCTACGCGTGGGTCGTCACTCCCGCGGACTTTGATCCGGCGAAGAAGTATCCCGTCGCGTTCCTCATCCACGGCGGACCGCAGGGATCGTTCGGCAATCACTTTCATTACCGCTGGAATCCGCAGGCCTACGCGGGCGCCGGCTACGCGACCGTGTTCGTCGACTTCCATGGATCGACGGGCTATGGCCAGGTGTTCACGGACGCCATTCGCGGAGACTGGGGCGGCAAGCCGCTCGTCGATCTGCAGAAGGGACTGGAGGCCGCGACCTCGCGCTATTCGTGGCTCGACGGCGATCGCGTGGCCGCATTGGGCGCGTCGTACGGCGGGTACATGATCAATTGGATCGCGGGCAACTGGCCGGATCGGTTCCGCGCGTTGGTCACGCACGACGGCAACCTCGACGAGCGCTTCGCCTACTTCGCCACCGAAGAGCTCTGGTTCCCGGAGTGGGAGCACGGCGGCACGCCCTGGGACAATCCGGAGGGCTACGCGAAGCACAATCCCGTCGACTTCGTGAAGAACTGGAAGACGCCGACGCTGGTCGTCCACGGAGGTCAGGACTTCCGCGTCGTCGAGACCGGCGGCTTCGCCACCTTCACCGCCTTGCAACGCCGAGGCATCCCCAGCCGGTTCCTCTACTTCCCCGATGAGAACCACTGGGTCCTCAAACCGCGCAACTCGATCCAATGGCACAACACCGTCATCGGCTGGCTCGATCAATGGACCAAGCGCTGAGGTGATCGATTCCATCATTCAATCCGGAAAACCCGAGGCACGGGCTCTCCAATGAGTAGAGGGAGGCATGCACATGGCCGAAGTCGAGACTGGTGGTGGCATTCGTCTGACCGAGGTGGCGGTGGCCGAGGGGGTGAGGATTCGCGTGCGCAGTCCGCGGATGCGCGTGCGGTGGACGACGCTGGAGGCGGCGCCCGGTCTCGAGGCGATGGCGCCTAGCCAGGAGAAGGGCGGTTGGAACGAGGCCATTGACGAGAACGAGCTGGTGGAGCTGCCGGCAGCGTTGCAGCCGGAGGTGTTGGAGCCGCTGGAGTCGTTCGATGCGGAAGCGATTCCGACCATCGCGGTGCGGGATTCCGAGGATCAGTTCGTGGACTTGCGCGCGCAGCCGCTGCCGGGCGAGTCGCTGCTGGTCATGGTGGAGACCGACGGCGTCTTTCAATGGTTCGCCCCAAGAAACGCGCCGTCCGTGACGGAGGCCTTCGGTTTGGAAGGAGTGGAGGCGCCCTCGGCCGAGCTCCAGTTTCAGATTCCACGCTCCACGCTCCAGCGCCCGCTGGGACTGGAAGGGCCGGAAGGCGTCGGTGGCAGCATCGTGCGCTTCTTCCGCACGAAGCTCATTCCGCAACTGATCGGCGCGCCCGTGCGCCGGCTCCTCGAGTGGCTGGTGGACAAGGTCGAGAAGCGCGCCAAGCCTCGTGAAGGGTTCCGTTTCTTCGATCGGAGTGCGAACTATCCGTTCGCGAAGCCGCACGAGCTCGCGGCGCTGTCGGGACAGCGCGTGCTCCTGCTCACGCACGGGATCTTCACCTCCTTGGAGGGTGCCTTCCACGGAATCTCGGACCCGAAGGGCGCCGTGCTGCAGCACCTGCGTTCGGTCTACGGGGAGAACATCATCGGCTGGGACCATTGGACGGTCGGCAAGACGCCGCTCGAGAACGCGGAAGAGTTGCTCAATGCCTTGCCTGCCGGTATCCGGCCGGACATCCTCTCCCACAGTCGCGGAGCCCTGGTCACGCGGGCCATGCTCGAGCATCCCTCGCTGGTGGCCAAACGAACGAGCCGTTTCAATCATGTCGGCAAGGCCATCTTTGTCGCCGGCGCGAATCAGGGTTCTCCTCTGGCGACTCTTCACAACCTCAATCGGCTCTTGAACGTCTATTCCGCGATTGCCTCGTTCCCGCTTCTCGGCGGCGCGGGAATCGCCTTGAAGGTCATTGTCGGCGTCCTGCGTCTTCTCGCACACGGGGCGACGATGCTCCCCTCGGTGGAAGCGCTGTCGTCGGACCTCTCCCGCAACCAGTTCCTCCGCGAGTTGAACGCGTCACAGCTCACGCCGACCGGCGAGCTCGTGGCCGTCCATGCGAACTACGACCCGGCCCGAGGCCCCTTGGCGCGTTTCCTCGACTTGAACGTCGACCTGGTCTTCGGCGAAGGCAACGACATGGTGGTCCCCTTCACCGGCGCGAAGACGTTCGACACGTGGCAGCAAGTGGGCACGAACATCCAATACGGCACACCCACGGAGCGCCAGGCGGTGGTCATGCACACGAACTTCTTCGTGCAACCAGGAGTGCACGATCTGATTCAGGAGGAGCTGTCTTAGGCTTGTCTTTGTTTTGCGAGCTGCTTTCGAGTTGCGAGCCCGGACGCAGGGTGGAGTGGAAGAGGATCCATTCGGCAGCCCTCCCCTGGTGCGTGGGGATGCGGACTGCGCGGCTACCGTATCGTCTCGACCCCACGCGCGAAGGAGGTCGCACCGGCCGGGCGTTGAGGATGTCCAAGCCGCCTTCGGCGGTGAAAGCGGAGCGCCGGCGTCCCGCCGGCTGGCCGGGGGGCGTCCTCGCCCCGGGAGGGGGAGCGTGCCTTGCGCGAAGGACGCTCGTCTCGCGATGCTGGGTTTCGGCTCGAATGCCCCGCCCTGCGGCGGGACGCCGGCGCTCCTCGGCTCGACATGCGCTCAAAATGTCCAAACTCCAGGTACCGCTAACGCCGTACATTCGCCGCGTAACGCGCGGAGCCGATGTCGAAGATCGAGACGATGTTGGGATGGGAGAGTGAGGCCACGGCCTTGGCTTCCTGTTCGAACCGGTCCACGGGCTCGACATCACCAGCCTGTGCGTGCCGCGCAGAAGATCGAGGTTCAGTAGTACAGCGCGGACTGCGCCCGACAAACCAACAGCCACTTCATCTGGAATCCGCGCCGCATGCGAAAGTGCAGAGACACAGAGCGTTTCTTTTCATCTCTTCTGTGCCTCCGTGTCTCTGTGGGGATCGGTCCCATTTGCGCGCTCGGAGCGATAGACTCCGGGAATGATTCGGCAGATCAGCATTCTCGGGACTGGGACCATGGGGCGGGGGATTGCGTATCTCGCGGCCGTGGCCGGGTATGACACGGTGATGTTCGATGCGGAGCTTTCGGCGCTGGATGCCGCGAAGTCGGCGGTGGAGTCGATGCTGCGCAAAGGGGTGGAGAAGGGGAAGATCGGGGAGGCGGCGGCGCGGGAGGCGTTGGGACGCGTGCAGTTGATCCCGGACCTCGAGCCCGCGGTCAGTGGCGCGGACCTGATCATCGAGGCGGTGCCGGAGAGTCTGGAGCTCAAGGTCGAGCTCTTCGCGCAGGCGGATCTGTTCTGCGGCGCGGAGACGATTCTGGCCACGAACACTTCGTCGATCTCGATCACGCGGCTGGCCTCGAATGTCGAGCGGCGCGACCGCTTCGTGGGGATGCACTTTTTCAACCCGCCGCATCTGATGAAGCTGATCGAGATCGTGGCCGGCGAGCGCACGTCGGAGGAGACGTTGGAGCAGGTGCGGGGCGTCGCGGAGCGGATGGGCAAGACGGCCATCCTGGTACGGGACAGTCCCGGGTTCGCCACGTCACGCCTGGGCATCGCCATCGGGCTCGAGGCGATGCGCATGTTCGCGGAGGGCGTGGCTTCGGCGGAAGACATCGACCGGGCCATGGAGCTCGGCTACAACCATCCGATGGGACCGCTGCGCCTCACGGATCTGGTCGGCCTCGACGTGCGTCTGGGGATCGCCGAGTACCTGGCCACGACACTGGGTCCCCGCTTCGAGCCGCCGCAGCTTCTCCGCGACATGGTCGCGCAAGGGAAGCTCGGGCAGAAGAGCGGTCAGGGGTTCTATCGGTGGGAGTGAGCGAGGCCTACGGTGCGTTCGCGTACGCCTACGACCAGGCCCTCGGGCATCGTTTCTTCCGCGCGGTCTCGCGCCTCGTCGCCGAGGCGCTCGAGGAACATCCCACGCCGAAGCGGACCCACCTCGACGTGGCCTGCGGGACAGGGTTGATGGTCGAGTGGTTTCGTAAGCGCGGGTGGAAGTCCACCGGCGTGGATGCGTCGCTGCCGATGCTGCAACTCGCGGGAGGCGGCGTGGCCGGAGACATGCGACGCCTGCCGTTTCGCGGGACGTTCGCGCGCGTGACCTGTCTCTACGACAGTCTCAATCACCTGCTGGAGCCCGCGGAGTTGGCGGCTGCATTCCGCTCCATCCGCGGTGTGATGGACTCCGACTCGATCCTGCTCTTCGACATGAATCATCCGGACATCTACCCGGAGGTCTGGGGAATCTCCGATCCGTACGTGGCGACGGGCGAGGACTACCATCTCGAGATCGCCACGACCTACCGCAAGCGGGAGAAGACGGGTCGTGCCACGGTCACAGGTTGGGCGCTGCTGAACGGCGAGCGGGTGGAGATCCGCGAGGAGCACGTGCAGCGTGCGTATACCGAGCGCGAGATCCAAAAGGCCCTGACCGAGGCCGGTCTCGCCACGGTCAATGTCATCGACTTCGATCCTTACGGAGAAGCCGATGACATCGACGCACGGACGGTGAAGTTGTTCTGCGTGGTGAGGCCTGCGTAGCGCGCCCCCCTCATCCGGCCGTTGGCCACCTTCTCCCCCCCAAGAAGCCGGGGGGAGCAGGCTCTCGATTGGACACCCTCGCGATGAACCACTGCAGCTCGCGATACGCACTCACCGAGAGCCTTCTCCCCTCCGCAGAGGGGAGAAGGTGCCGAAGGCGGATGAGGGGTAGCCCTGGTGGCAGGCAAGCAGGTTTTGCGTCTTGCTTTCAAGCGTGCAACGTGGGCCGGCTCGGGATCAACTACTGGCCCAGGACGCCTTTCTTGAAGTCGCCGCCGGGGCCGGGCTTGGGGCCAATCCAGGTGTTGAGGATCGCGTCCGCGGTGGCCTTGCCGGCCAGAGTTCCTTTGACCTTGCCGTTGACTTCGACGGTGGTGCCGGTGCCGGGGACGTAGGTGAGGACGATGCGCTGTCCTTCCTTCATGTCCTCCATCCAAGAGGAGAGCGAGTTGAAGGCGGTCTTGACTTCAGCCGTGGCATTGGGAGTGTTGTCCGCGAGCCCGTCTGTCCACGCCTCGGACATCTTGCCTTTGTCGACGTCGTAGAGGAAGTGCATGACCTGGCGGCGGGGTGCGTCGGCGCCGAGGATCGCGGCGGTGTTGGCCTGCTTGGACTGCAGATAGAGTGCGCCGACATAGACCTTGATGATGAGCTTCTTGCGGAGGGCGGCGCCGTTGAGGACCAGGTTCTGTCCGCCGGCGGTGGCGGTGTCTTCGATCGTGACGCCTGCGACCGTGGCGGCGCTGGCGCTGAAGGCCGCGAGGGAAAGGGCCGCAGCAAGGATGAGTCGACGCATGTTCTGTTTCCTCCAGGTTGGACGGGTGTGTGGGACGGGGATTGTAACGCCCTCCTCCGGCGTTAAACTCCATCCTGATGCCTGATTTCCTGCAGCGTTCGTTCTCGATCGGCGCGGTCCACATCCCCACGCCACTCGCTCTGGCCCCGATGGCCGAGGTCACCGACACGTACTACCGGTCCCTGATCAAGGAGCTGGGAGGCGTGGGGCTGGTGGTGTCGGAGTTCGTGTCCGCGGAAGGGCTGACGCGCAAGAACGACCGTGCTCATCAGATGCTGGCCTTCAATGAGAACGAACGGCCCGTGGCCATCCAGATTTACGGCGGAGACCCGGAGCGGATGGACGACGCGGCGGCCATCGTGGAAGCCGAGGGCGTGGACATCGTGGACGTGAACATGGGCTGCCCGGTGCGCAAGATCGTGAACAGCGGCGCCGGCTCGGCGCTGCTCAAGGATTTCGACAAGGCCGCGCGCGTGGTGGAGAAGATCAAGGCCGCGGTGAAGATCCCGGTGACGGTGAAGGTGCGCAAGGGCTGGGAGTCGAACGACGTGCTGCCGCTGCTCAAGCGCTTCGAAGACCTCGGCGTGGCGGCCATCGCCATCCACGGCCGTACGCGCAATGAGGCTTACACGGGCGCGAGCGACTGGCAGTACATCGCGTACGTGAAGAGCAATCTGGGCATCCCGGTGTGGGGGAACGGCGACGTGAAGACGGCCGCCGACGCCATCCGCATGTTCGAGACGACGGGCGTGGACGGAGTGATGATCGGCCGCGCGGCACTGCACAATCCGTTCATCTTCCGCGACATTCACGCCTACGTGAATGGCGAGACGTCCATCGCCAACGAGGTGGAGCGCCGCATCGACGCGATGCAGCGCTATCTGGCGAAGATCGACGCGGCGCCGCAGATCGACAAGTGGAAGTTGCACAAGGCCCGCACGGTCATCGGCTGGTTCTCGAAGGGTATCCCCCACGGCAAGGACATCCGCACGGGTCTCGCGGAGATCACCGCGGTCGCGGACGTGCAGCGGTTGCTGGATGCGGTGAGAAGCCGGCAGGCGGAGGCGGCTTGAGGCCGCTTGCCGGGTGCAAGGTCTTCGCGCAACGGAATTGAAAATTGAAAATTGAAAATTGAAAAAGGGGTTCGCGGTCTTGCGTTTTCAATTTTCAATTTTCAATTTTCAATTCCGCCTCTCACATGCCTTTCCCTGATCACATCGAGTCCGTGCTCACTACCTATCGCGTCGCGGCGGATACGAAGGCTGCGTTGTATGAGCTCTATCTGTCGCTGGGCAGCGATGTGTTGTCCGTGTTTGCGGATCTCTCCGAGGGGGTGACGGCGGCCTCGATGCTGCGGCCGGATGACACGCTGGTGATCCGGGAGCAGGTGATCGAACGGTATGTCCGGCGCAATCACCCGCGCTGGGCCGAGGGAAAGGCCACGGCCAGCCTGTGGCATCCGCGTGAAGCGGAAGGACGGGCCGCGGGAGCGGCCATTCCCATGACGGAGTTTCCATCGCTTGCGCATCGCGTGGTGGAGCGACTGCCGGACGGTTTGCTCATGCTGGGCAGGAACGCGCATTTCGGCGGTCGTGTCGAGACGGTCTCGTTTGACGTGATTGCGCGCGACGTCGAGGACGCGGTGGCCGTCGCGCGGGCCGAGGGACAGCAGCACACGCTGCCGGGCTCGATCGGTGAGACGTCCGGCACGTTCGACAGCGCGCAGAACGTCGCCCTGCTCTGGGAAGTCCAGCCGAATGTGTACAAGCCGGCCGGCGATCGCAACCGAGCCATCGCCCGAGTCTACCGACGCCATCGCAACTGGCACCTCGTGACGCTGGCGGTGGCGGTCGATTGGTTTCGCGTCCAGGAGGCCTCGATCTTCATCCTTCGCGGGGATGCGCTCGCCGTCACGCACGAGGTGAATCCCGCCAAACCCGTGTCGCCCACGATCGCGGCGCTCCACGACCGTACCGTCGAGCAGGTCGCACGCGAGGCAGACGCAGAGCTCGTCGCGCCCGATGCCGCGGATGAGCTCCTGCTGCTCGACTCCGTGGTGATGAACCACGCCCTCCGCAAGCACGTGCTCCGGAACGGAGCCGCCGCCGCGATGTGGAAGTGGGCCGCGCCCGCATAGTGGTTGAGAGCGCGACGCGGAGCGCCGGCGTCCCGCCGGGTCACCGGTACGTGCGATGTGGAGCGGTGGGCTTCAGCCCTCCGGGCTCTCGCGAGGCACTTCCCCTCTGCCGTCTCGGCTTTGACGCTGCACGCGGCTCATTCGGCGCGAGTGTCGCGAGAGCGTCACCCGGCTTCGGCACACTCATCGCGAGCGCCCGGAGGGCTAAAGCCCACCGCTCCACAGTGGTCATCGAATCTTTCGTACCGCTGACGCGGTGCCCGTCGGTCGCACGATAATGTCCGGCGCCGTCCTCGGCGTTTGCGTCCCGCGTAACCGAGTGGTGACGGTCTGTGGGGCGCTCCTGGCCTATCATCCCGTCCACATGAGACGGATTGCCGTGGTCGCCGCTGTTCTCCTTTCGTTCTCGCTCGTCGCTCAGGACCGGCTCCAGTTGTCGGTCGACACAATCATGCGCGGGCCCGGGCTTGCCGGATACGCGCCGAATGGCGTGCGTTGGTCGCGCGATAGCCAGTGGGTGTACTTCCAGTGGAAACAACACACCGACCCGGTGGAAGAGACCTATGACACGTACGTCGTGGGACGCGACGGCAAGGGATTGCGGAAGCTGTCCAGGGAAGAGGCGGACAACGCGCCGCGCTCGACGGGGACGTTCAGCCGCGACCGCAAGCGGGTCCTGTTCATCGACGACGGCGATGTCTATCTCTACGACAGCGCGGCCAAGGGGCGGCGGGCTCTGACCAGGACGATCGAGGCGGAGGCCAATCCCCGATTCACACGCGACGAGAAGCGCGTGGCCTTCCGGCGCGGCAGCAATTTGTTCGTGCAGTCGCTGACTGACGGCTCGACGTTGCAGGTGACGAACATCGTCGCGGCCAGCGACAAGGGTCCGCATGTGACGCTGTTCGAGGATGAGAACAAGGACAAGACGGCGGGGCAGAAGTGGGTGGCCGAGGAAGCGAAGAAGCTCAGTGAGGTCGTCGCGCGACGCACGGCCGAGCGCAAGGAGAACGAGGCCGAACGGAAGGCGGAGCTGGCTCTGGCGCCGCTAAAGCTGAAGGCGGGCGAGACGGTCTCCGATCTGCAGCTCACTCCGGATGAGAAGTACGTCATCGTCTTCACCACCAACGAGCCGAGCGAAGCGAAGCGGACCATCGTGCCGAGCTACGTGACGGACACCGGACACACGACAGACATCCCGGCGCGCCGGAAGGTCGGCGACGCGGAGCCCGTGGCGCGGATGGGCAGCATCTCGACGACGGACGGCAAGGTGCAGTGGCTCGAGCACGGGCTGAAGAAGCCGGCCGCACCCGCGAAAACCGAGGAGGCCGCGACGACCGAAGCGGCGAAGACGGAGTCGGTGACGGAGCCGAAGAAGGCCCAAGCCACGGCGGAGAAGACGGAAACCGCCGAGGTGAAGGAGGTCGATCGGGAAGTCGATATCTCGCCGCTGCTCTGGTCGGACGACGGGACGGCCGCGGTGATGCCGGTCCGCGCCGGGGATCACAAGGACTGGTGGCTGCTGGCGTTCGATCCGGCCACAGCCAAGGCTCGTGTGTTGTTCCACGAGCACGACGACGCCTGGGTGCAGTGGACGGCGGGCGGAGGGACCGGGTTCGTGCCCGATTCGAAGAGCGTGTACTTCGTCTCCGAGAAATCGGGATGGCTGCATCTCTACACGGTGGACGTGGCCGGGGGCGAGGCGCGCGCGCTGACCAGCGGCAACTGGGAAGTGGATGAAGTGAGAGTGTCCGAGGACCGGAAGAGCTTTCTGCTGGTGACCTCGAAGGACTCGCTGTATGAGAAGCATCTCTACCGCATGCCGCTGGCGGGAGGTGCGCTCACGAAGCTCACGACGGAGCTGGGCTGGCACGATCCGATTCAGTCTCCGGACGGGACCACGTTCGCAGGCATTTACTCATACACGAACAAACCGGCGGAACTGTATGTCGGGAAGGTACGCGTGACGACGTCGCACGCTCCGGAGTTCGCGACCTATCCGTGGCTGGACGTGCCCATCGTCGACGTTCCCGCCAGGGACGGGAAGAAGGTGCCGGCGCGGATCTACAAGCCGTCCAACTGGAACGGCGGCCCGGCGGTGATCTTCGTCCACGGAGCGGGCTACCTGCAGAACGTGCATCGCGGCTGGTCGAACTACTACCGCGAGTACATGTTCCATCACTTGCTGATGGAGCGTGGCTATCTGGTGCTGGACCTCGACTTCCGCGCCTCGGCCGGGTACGGGCGCGACTGGCGCACGGCCATCTACCGGCACATGGGCGGGATGGATCTCACGGACCAGGTCGACGCGGCGAAGTGGCTGGCCGCGGAGCAACAGGTCGATCCGAAGCGCATCGGCATCTATGGCGGCAGCTACGGCGGGTTCATTACGCTGATGGCCATGTTCACGACGCCGGACGTATTTGCGGCCGGCGCGGCCCTCCGGCCCGTCACGGATTGGGCTCATTACAATCATCCCTACACGTCGAGCATCCTCAATACGCCCACGTCGGATCCGGAGGCGTACCGGCGCTCGTCGCCGATCTATTTCGCGGAGGGCTTGAAGAATCCGCTGCTGATCCTCCACGGAATGATCGACGTGAACGTGCACTTTCAGGACTCGGTGCGACTGGCGCAAAGGCTGATCGAGCTGCGCAAAGAGAACTGGGAGCTGGCCGGCTATCCCCTGGAGGATCACACGTTTGTCGAGCCGACGAGTTGGGCGGATGAGTACAAGAGGATTCTCAAGCTGTTCGAGAACGAGCTGAAGTGAGATTGGTTGTCGGTTGGCGGTTTGCGGTTTGGGCTTGTAGCCCGTAGGGATCCTTCGCACCCACCCGCCACCCGTTCAATCCGCGATCTCGGAGAGGGGCAGGTCGAAGCGCACCGTCGTCCCCGTGCCGGCTGTGCTCTCGACTATCAGCGTGCCGCCGATGCTCTCCGCGCGCTCGCGCATGGTGGACAGGCCGAACTTCGGGAACTCCGTGCGGGCGCGGGTGCTTTCGCTGAAGCCCACTCCGTCGTCCGCGATGACCGTCACCAGCATGCCGTCCTGGCGCCGCATGTCCACTCGCGCGTGCGAGGCCTTGGCGTGCTTGCGCACATTGGTGAGCGACTCCTGCACGATGCGCACGAGCTGCAGCTCTTGCGACGGACGGAGCCTCACGGACGAATCGGTCCGCAAGGACGCCGACACGCCGCTCATCGACTCCCATTGCGCGAGATATTCTTCCAGCACCTCGGTCAGCGCGCGGCCGTGTCCGGGGAGCGTGCGCAGTCCCACGATCGACTCGCGCACGTCGCCGTAAGCCTGACGGGCGGCGGCGGAGAGCTCGCGGAGTTGCGTGGCCGCCTCTTCCGGCAGGTCGCGCTTGAGGTAAGCCTCGGCGGCCTGCGACTTCGTGTTCACGTAGCCGAGCATCTGCGCGAGACCGTCGTGCATTTCGTGCGCGATGTGCAGACGCTCTTTCGCCACGGCCAGATCCGCGACCTGTTCGTGCAGGTGAGCGTTGTCGATGGCCAGTGCGGCCTGCAGCGCGAAACGCACCAGCGTCTCTTCGTCGGCGGAGGTGAAGCCCTCGGTGCTGACCTTTTCGGTGAGATAGAGGTTGCCGAGGAACGGGCCTTTGCACGGAATGGGCACGGCCAGGAGCGAGTGCATGGGCGGATGATTCGCCGGGAAGCCATGTGACTGCGGATGCGCAGTGAGATCGCCGAGGCGGAGGTGCTGGCCGTGATGGAGCACGACGCCGAGGAGGCCGTGACCCACGGGGGGAGGTCCGATGGCCGCGCGATCCTCGGCGCTGATGCCCGAGGTGATGAACGAGACGATGCGGTTGTTGCTGTCCATGACCGAGACCGCACCGTACTTCGCGCCGACCAGTTTGCGAGCCTGCTCCACGACCTTCTTGAGCACTACGTCGAGCGTCAAGGCCGCGGTGACGTCAAGAGAGGCACCGTGCAGCGCGAGCAGTTCCTCGTTCTGGCGGCGCAACCGCGACTCCATCTGTCCAACGGTCCGGAAGATCACCGCGGCGAAGATGACGATCCCGGCCACGTAGAGGAGATCGAGAAGAATTCTCTTCTCCCACGAATCACCGCCGATCATGAGATAGCGGGCGATCTCGAGCGCGATCACGCCCGCGACGGGAATGAGGATGGCGATGGTGCGGAGCCGGTTCAGCGTCATCAGGAGGTCGTATTGTGAACCGATGACGGGCTCCGCCGAAATCGGCGAGCTGAAACTGCTGGGTGCCGGCGTGCGGCGATCGCGGACCTCAAACACGGATCGCTCAGTCTGCGCATCGCCGCGCACACGCGCGAACCCTCCACGGGTGGCCCGCCACTACACCGAAAGAGGGGACGGAGCTACCCGTTGGGGTGGGGCGAGGAGCCTGCTCCCCAGAGTTGGTTGTCCGTTGTCTGGGATTCGGCGCGACACAGCACCGGCAACAGACAACAGACAACCGACAACCGTTCCGGATGCACGGATCACATCGTCGCTACGATCCGGTCGGCGAGTGTGGCCAGCGCTTCGCTCATCGCGGCGACGACGGCGCGGCTCTCGTTCGAGGCGAGCACCACGGTGATTCGTTCGTGGCCCGCGAGGGTGGACGCTCCCGGATTGGCGAGCGTCCAGCGCGCGTCGAGGACGAAGATGCCGTCCGGTCCGGGCGCGAGATCCTCGAACACGATGGACACGGTCCGCATCGCGCCCGCGGGCTGGGACTGTCCGGGCAGGACGACCATTCCTTCCGGCAGGCGGTGCGCGAGGTCGAAGGCCAGCGTGTGCAGCACCATCTCTTCGAGCGGCGACGCCCACTGGTGTGTCCCGCGCACTTCGAGCTGGTGACCGGCTTCGCGGAGCACGATGCCGCGACGGTCAAGGCCCGGAGGAAGCTCGATGCCGTCGATGCCCAAAGGTGGCCCGGTGACATTGGCCACGCCGTTCTGCGAGGGGAGGGTCTGGAGCGAATAGAACTGATTCGGAGGGCGGCTGAAGAAGCCGCAACCGGCGACGAAGACGGCCAGGAGCAGCGGAGCGCAGCTCAGAAATCTGCGCCCTTTCCAGCCTGCCTTCCTGAGAATGTGTGCAGAAATCTGCGGCTGTCCAAGCCTGACAGGATGTTGGATCGTCATTCGCGTCTTCCCTTCAGAAGCGAGTCGGGATTCTCGGCCAGGTACGACGCCAGTGCGCGCACTGCCTCCGCCGCTCGCGTGAGCTCGCGGATCAGCTCCGCCACGTCGTAGTTCTGTTTCTGCGAGGTGCCCATGAGTTGCTGGGCCCTGCCCGCGGCGGCTTCGGCCGAGGCTGCGGCATTGCGCAGACTGGTGACGATGGGATCGACGTTTGCCTGCACTTTCGCGGTCGAGGCCTCGGCCGATTCGGCCGCGTTGCGGAGACTCGTCACGATCGGTTGCGCGTTCGCGCCCGCGACAGCGGCCGCTTTCTCGAAGTCCGCCAGCGAGCGATTCAGACGCTGCAGGCTCTGGTCGAGCGCGGGGTCGCTCATCAATTGATTCATCCGTTGCGACGCGCTGCGCAGATTCCCGGCGATCTCCTCGAGCGGCAATCCGCGAATGGTGCCGGCGACATCGTTGATGGCTGCCATCGCACCATCGAGCCCGCTGCCTCCCGAGGCCGTGGGAATGATCGGAGGATCGTTGGCGACGACGAGCCGTCCCGTTCCGGGAGTGGCGACGGTGTCGAGGTTCACCGCGCTTGCGCCCGGCAGCACGAGGCTCGTGGCGAGCGTGGCGCGCATGCCCTTCTGCACGAGCTTCGCGAGGGCATCGTTCATCGTCCGGCGCAGGTCTTCGCGCGTGGTGGCCTCGGTGACGGGGAATTCCAGGAGGCGCGGGTCGAGCTCCAGAAGCACGGGCGTCTCCAGGCTCGCCGTGGCGGGCACGTAGCGCAGCCGCACTTCACGCACGCGGCCGATCTGCACGCCTTTCATCTGCACGGGCGTTCCTGCCGCGAGTCCACCGACGGGTCCCGTGAAGTAGGTGAGGTAGGTGAGGTGCGGTCCGTCCGATGCCGCGACGGCCGCGGCGCGCGAGTCGAGGAGCTCGAAGCGCGTGCCTTCCGCGACCGGCGCGCCGGCCATGACCTCGGGTGTATAGAACTCGACCGGTGCGCTGAGCAGCGACGTGAGCGAAGCGTCGCCCATCGACAAGCCTCCTCCGCCGAGCCGAAGCGAGAGGCCTCCGGCGCGGAAGAAGCGCGTGCTCTGGCGCACGCGATCGGCGAAGCGCTGCACGACGAACACATGCACGGCGTTGACTTCGCGCTTCTCGTCGTACTCGGTGCCCAGGACGCGGCCCACGCGGATGCCCTGGTACTGCACTGGCGAGCCCACCGCCACCGAGCCGAGCTCGCGGTCTTCGAGGATGAACGTCCTTCCCGCCTCCGGCGCGGAGAGCACAGGCGGATACTCCTGACCCATGAACTCGCGGGTCTGGTCTCCTTCGCCGGGAGCGATGCCGACGTAGGTCCCCGAGAGCAGGCCTCCCAGTCCGCCGCCTTCCAGTCCGGGCTCGACGACCCAGAAGCGTGTGCCGGCGCGCAGGGCGTGGTTCATCGAGGCATCCATGGAGATGCGCACGACCACTTCCTGCAACTTCTCGTCGACGGTGATCTTCTGCACGGTGCCGACCTTGGCGCCGCGATAGCGAACCGGGCTGTAACGGTCCAGCCCCCGTGCCTCGGCGAAGCGCACGGTGATGTCGCCGCCCCCGAAGCCGTAGCGGACGACCAGCCAGCCCGCGAAGAAGACGGCCAGTACCGGCACGATCCAGATCCACGGCGACCACTTGGCCACGCGTACAGTGGCCTCGGGCATCTCGTCTTCTTTGCGGCGTTCGCCGGCGTGCTCGTCGTATTCACTCATCGCGATTCTCCGGCGGTCTTCCACATCAGCTTCGGCTCGAAGAGCCAGACGGCCAGCATGATCATCGTGATCAACATGAAGAGCGGCGTTGCGCCGGGTCCGGCCACGATGTCGTCGATGCCGCGAAAGTCGACGATGGGCGCGGCGATGGCGGCGATGAAGGGGATGACCATGGGCCAGCGCACCAGGCGTCGAAGAACGCGGTAGGTGCGCGTGCGCAACACCAGTCCGTCGCGTTTGGGGAACCGCACCCGGGCCAGCAGCCAGATCAGCCCGGCCAGTTCGAGGAAGGGGATGGCGATGCCGGCCAGCAGGACGACGGCGCCGATCTGCCAGTAGCCGCGATCAGCGAGGAGCTGGATGGTCCCGGCGACGGTGTGCTCGAGAGCGCCCCTGAGCTGGTCGTTGACCATGATGGCTGCGCCGTAGGCGGGCAGCGCGAGCGGAATGGCCGCGGCGACGGCGCCGAGGGCGGGTGTGAAGCGGCGGGTGACATCGCGATCGAGCGTGGCTCCGCAGCGGGGACAAGGGTCGCCCGGGCGTCGCGAGGCTACGGCCATCTCGCACGCGTCGCAGGAGGCGATGTGCCGGTGAGGCACGGACGGCGCGTCGGGCAGGATGGCATTCCAGACCGCGCGCCGGTCGAGCGTGCGATCGGTGATGAAGAAGAGAAGGGCCACCGCGATGTAGCACCACGCGCCCACACGAACGTCCACCTCCGCGGGAACGGAGGCCCGAAAGTAGGCGATGGCACCGGCCATGACCACGACGTCGGTCATGCTCCAGAGGCGCAGCTCTTCGCTCCACCGAAAGATGCGCCCGCGTTGCCAGATCTTCCAACCCCACCGCAGCGAGCCGAGCACGACCACGAGAAGCAAGGCGCGGATGGCGGGGAAGAGGAAGGCGAAGAAGAGAAAGCCGAACGCGAAGGGAAACCAGACTTCGCTGTAGATGACGGGAACGCTGGAGACCAGGCGGCTCTCGTCGAAGACGAGGTTGCGGATCGTGGAATCCATGAGGGGCAGGAACACCGCGGGAGGGAGCAGGAAGAACATGGTGGCGGCGCAGGCGAGAGGCACGTCGAGGCCGGCGCGGGCCCGGCGCAGGAGAAGTCGGTCACAGCGATGACAATCGGCCGAACCGCCCGAGGGCAGATCGGCCGGTACGGTCTGCGTGCTCCCACAGTCTGCGCAGGTAATGGTCACCGAGGCGTGCTGTGCAAGAGAGGTTCCCTCTTTGAGTGAGGGTGGGGCTTAGGGGGCTTGTGGGACGAATGGGACGAATGGGACGAATGGGACGAATGGGACGAATGGGACGAATAGGACGAATGGGACGAATGGGACCTATGGGACGAATGGGACGAATGGGACGAATGGGACGAATGGCTCCGCTTCTTGTCTCATAGGTCCCATAGGTCCCATAGGTCCCATAGGTCCCATTCGTCCCATTCGCACGAGCTACGAATTGGCGCGCAGGAGCGCTCGGGCCTTGCGAATCCAGGTGCGGTCCCGGCGTCGCTGATAGGCGGGCATGGTGGCTTCGCGGGTGACGATGCGGGTGGCGAGCTCGCGGGCCTGGTCGGGGCGGCCGTGGTTGGCGAAGAACTGGGCGGCGGCGAAGAGCGTCTCGGAGGCGCTCGATTCGGCCAGGCGCTCGAAGACGGTCATCGCTTCGCCGTTGCGGCCGCTCTTTTCGAGCGCCCGTCCGTAAAGACAGTACGCATTCGAATAGTCATACTTCGGATTCGTGGCCACCACGTGCTCGAGGTCGCGGACCGCGGCTTCGGCTTCGCCGAGCTCGTACAGGGCGATGGCCCGGCGATAGAACGGGTCGATCGAATCCGTGCGCGAAGCGAGGGCCTGATCGAGAGCCGCGCGTGCCTCGGCCCAGCGCTTCTCCATGAGGAGCAGCTCGCCGAGCTCTTCGTAATTGCCCGCGGCCTGGTTGTCGAGCACGATGGCCTGGAGCTCGCGGATGCGTTTTCGCCGCGAAGGTCCCTTCAGCGATTGCCCCACGCCCCGCAGGTCGGGGAGGCCTTCGATGAGAAAGTACGCGAGTGCTCCGATGAAGCCGCCGAAGAGGATGACCCACAACCAGAACGGCGCGGGCCGCTTTTTCGCCCAATGGATGAAGGCCGCGATTTGCAGCAGGAACCCGAACCCGAAGACCCGCGACACGCCCGAGAATCCACGCGACGGAGGACGCGGCTCCGCCGGCGCGTCAGCCGGAGCGGGGGCCGGAGCATCTGCCGGCGCGGCGACCGCAATGGCGCCGAGCAAGAGAACGCAGAGCAGCACCAGGAGCAAGCGAAGGATCAAGGATTTTGGCCTGAAGCGATTATAGGGCTTGATCGGTTGGCGGTTGACGGTTGTCAGTTGTCAGTTGTCTGTGCCTTGTCTGATCTCGGAAGGATCACCTGGAACTGAGAACCGACAACCGACAACAGACCGAGCAGCCGCGGCCCGCTCCCCGGTAAACTGCGCATACTCCGATGAGGGTGACCCGCACGGCTTCCGCCGCGTTCCTGGCCGAGTTCGAGAGTGAAGAGGAACTGCGTGAGGAGCACCGCGCAAATCTCTCGCAGGGCGGACTCCGGCTCGCCACCTCCGAATCCGCCGCGCTGTACGCGACGCTGCTGGTGACGCTGCGTGGACCCTGGGGTGGGGAAGCCTTCGTGAAGACGACGGTCGTGGCGTTGCTGCCGGACGGGATCGCGCTCGCGGTCGACGGTTACGGCGAGGAGCAACTCGCGCGGTTGCTGGCCAGACCCGCCGCCATCGCCGAGGAAGTCGCGCCAGTGGCGGAGGCGACCGGCGCCGCTGTGGATGGTGACGAGAACGACACGGCGGAGAAACGGCAGAACGTCTGGGATCGGATGCGCGGTTTGTCGCAGATGGAGAAGCTGCTCCTGGCCGTGAAGGCCGATCGCACGGAACGCGCGCTGCTGTTGCAGGACAGCGATCCGCGCGTGTTGCTCTCGCTTCTCCGCAATCCGCGGCTGACCGTGGAGGAAGTGACGCGCGTCGCCAAGTCGACATCCCTCAATTTCCAGATCGCGGACGTGATTCTCAAGGCGGGCCAGTGGATGGGAAGCCTGGACGTGCGCCTGGCCCTGATCCACAACCCGAAGACTCCTCCGGCGTACGCGCTGCGCATCCTCCCCACGCTCCCCGATTCCGACGTGCGCGCCATCGCCCGCGGAGGAACGAGCATGGCCCTCAAGACCGCCGCTCTCCGCCGCCTGCAAGGCAAGCCCTGACGTTTGCGGGTTGCGAGTTGCGAGTCTTTGAGTGGTTGCGGGTCCCACAGTCGCACAGCCTCATAGCGCGGGCTGAGTCCGTCCACCTAACGCAACATTGGCCTGTCATCCACCCAAAAAAATCAATACTCCACGAACACCTTGTCCGGATAGCAGAAGAGCCAGCGTTCTCCGGGTTCGGCGGAGGCGATGACGGGGTGCTTGGTGGCGCGGGCGTGTTTGGTGGCGTGGCGTTTTGGGGAGTTGTCGCAGCAGTGAGTCAGGCCGCATTCCTGGCAGGTGCGCAGGTGGACCCAGTCGGAGCCGATCTTCACACACTCCACGCATTCGTAGCTCTGGGCGGGCTTGACGTCGGTGATGGACTGAACGTGAATGCAAGTGGTGTCGCTCATCAATCATCTCTCCTCTTCATTCCTGCAGAACGCGATGGACGAAGGATACGGCGATGGATCCCTCGCCGACGGCCGAGGCCACGCGCTTGATGCTTCCGCTCCGGACGTCGCCGACGGCGAATACTCCGGGCAAACTCGTTTCGAGAAGGTGGGGTGCCCGCGCCAGAGGCCAGCGTGCGGCGGTGAGATCCGCGCGGGTCAGATCGGGACCGGTCTTGATGAAGCCCTTCTCATCGAGGGCGACGCACTCTTCGAGCCACTGCGTTCCCGGAACGGCGCCGGTCATGACGAAGAGGTGTCGCACGTTGCGTGTCTCCGTTCCGTCCGGACCGCGCAGGAGCACGCGCTCGAGATTGGGCTCGCCTTGCAGCGCGGTGATCTCGGTGTGAGTGCGGACGACGATGGCCGGGTTCTGTTCGATGCGGCGGATCAGGTAGCGCGACATGCTGTCCGCCAGAGATCCGGCGCGCACGCAGACTTGGACGGAGCGGGCGGTCTCGGCGAGAAACACGGCCGCCTGCCCGGCGGAGTTCCCGCCTCCGACGATGATCACTTCTTCCCCGACACAGAACTGGGCCTCGAGGTGGGTGGCTCCGTAGTAGACGCCCACTCCCTCGTAGTCCGCGAGATTGTCCAGCGCCAGACGCCGGTACTGCGCGCCGGTGGCGATGATGACCGCGCGTGCGGGAACCCGAGGGCCGCCTTCCACTTCGATGGCGAAGGGCTTGCGGACGCAGGCGAGACGCATGGCGTCCTGGGCGATGATCATCTGGGCACCGAATTTCTGCGCCTGGATGTAGGCGCGGCCGGCCAGGTCCTGGCCGGAGATGCCGGTGGGAAAGCCGAGGTAGTTCTCGATGCGCGAGCTGGCGCCTGCTTGTCCGCCGGGGGCGCTGGACTCGAGCACGAGGACGTCCAAACCTTCCGATGCACCGTAGACCGCCGCGGCCAGTCCGGCCGGGCCCGCGCCGATGATGATCACGTCGCGGACGTGAGTGGGGTCGAGGACTTCGTTGAAGCCGAGGCATTCGGCGATCTCGCGGTTGGTGGGATTGCGCAGCACCGTGACGCCGCGGCAGATGACGACGGGAATGTCCTCGACGCGGACGTGGAAGCGGTCCAGGAGCTCCTGCACGTCCGGGTCGCGGTCCAGGTCGAGGTACGCGTACGGGTGGCCGTTGCGGGTGAGGAACTCTTTGATGCGGTGCGTGCCGGATGAGTGGTTGGAGCCGACCAGGACGGCATCGCCGTGTCCGTGCGCGATGAGCTCGACGCGGCGCAGGATGAAGGCGCGCAGGATGATCTCGCTCAGTTCGGCGTCGGTCTGCACGATGCCCAGCAGCCGCTCCCGATCGACTTCGATGACCTCTCCGCTCTCGACCGCGCGGCATCGCACGATGGTGGGTCGCGCTGAGAGCATGCCCGCTTCTCCGGTGAAGCCTCCCGCATGGTGTGTGACGAGCACGTCCTCCAGCCCGTCCACGGTCATCGAGACGTTGATGGCCCCTTCGGTGATCACGAAGAAGCGGTCGTTGGGCATGCCCACGTCGAACAACAGCTCTCCCGCGGTGACCTTGCGAACGTGACCATGAGCCGCGATCCGCGCCATCTGCGCGGGCGTGAGCGTAGGAAAGACATGCTCCGCGCGGGACACATAGACCCGAGGGGTCGCCAAAGGGATCTGGCTCACCTCGGCGCTCCGGCGACGATCGCTTTCTGCTTGGGATTCTTCCGCGAAAACTTCCACATGATCCACGATCTTCTCATTGCCGGCCGCGCGCGTCACTGGATGGAGTGGTGTTGCCGTACCTCAAAGGAGGGAGGGACGGAACACGAACCAGTTCTTCCGGAGATAGACTGACGTGACGATGACGATTCGTGTGCTCAGTGTGGATGACCATCCGCTCATGCGGGAGGGCATCGCTGCGATCATTCGCGAACAGGCGGACATGCTGCTGGTGGCGGAGGTGGCGAATGGTCACGATGCGATTCAGCGCTTTCGGGAGCAGCGTCCGGATGTGACGCTGATGGATCTGCGGCTGCCGGACATGAGCGGCATCGACACGATGATCGCCATCCGCGCGGAGTTCCCGGAGGCGCGCATCATCGTGCTGACGACGTTCGACGGTGATGTGGAGATCCAGCGCGCGCTGGTGGCGGGCGCGCGCGGGTACATGCTCAAGAGCATGCCGCCCGGCGATCTGCTGGAGGGGATCCGGCAGGTGCACGCGGGCAAGAAGCGCATCCCCGCGGAGATCGCGGCCCATCTCGCGGAGCACATGAGCGAGGACGCGCTGACTCCGCGGGAAGTCGAGGTGCTCCAGCAGGTGGCTGGCGGAAACCGCAACCGTGAGATCGCAAAGCGCCTGTTCATCTCCGAGGAGACCGTGAAGGTTCACGTGAAGCACGTGATGGAGAAGCTGGGCGCGAACGACCGCACCGAGGCCGTGACCATCGCCATCCGCCGCGGGATCATCCCGCTCTAGTTCTGCGTCCCGGGGGAAACAACCTGCAACGTCGTGCCGTCAGAAAGAACGGTTGCTGTGGAGCGGTGGGCTTTAGCCCTCCGGGCTCTCGCGAAGCTCTTCCCCTCTGCCGTCGCGGCTTCGACGAAGCACGCGGCTTTCGGCATGAGTGTCCCGAGAGCCTCACGCGACTTCGGCGCACTCGTCGCGAGCGCGCGGAGGGCTAAAGCCCACCGCTCCACAGTTGCGCGCTGTGTTGGCGGACGCAGCCGGCGCTGTAGCTCTGCAAATACCTCCATCTGGGGATTCGTGTGTACGGGGATGCGCGTAGGTTGCCGGCGAAGGAGATCGCGTGCAGAGGCTTTTCTCGTCGTTCCCGGGAGGTTTGCCCGGTCTGGGGCTTCTGCTGTTGCGGTTCGCGGTGGGAGGGGTGTTGCTGCTCGAGGGGTATCTCTCCTGGACGACGCTGCAACAGGATGCCTGGGCCGTGGCAACGGGCGTGCTGATCGTCGTGACGGGTCTGGCGTTGCTGGCGGGTGCGCTCACTCCGCTGGCCTGCATCGCGGCGCAGGCCGTGAGCATCGGCGTCGCGCTTTCGATCCTTCCCTTGCCGATCTTTGGCACGCCCGAGGGAAGGCCTGCTACGCTACTGATCTTCATCATTGCGGTAGCGATCCTCCTTCTTGGGCCAGGCGCGTTTTCGCTGGACGCGCGCCTGTTCGGGCGGCGAGAGGTCGTCATTCCCCGCTGACCTCGAACAAGCACGAAGCTCCGGCGAATCGCACGCGCGTTGAATGGCCGGAGGGTGAATCGGAAGGAGGATGCATCGATGACCAGGTTCGCGATGGGTGTGGCCGCGGCGGCGATTCTGCTGCTCACAGGCTGTGTGACCAGCCGGCAGGCGAGGACGGTGACACCGGGGACGTTCCTTGGCGAGTCCGCGTCTCTGCTGGAAAAGGGCAAGCGGGGCGAGGAGGCGCTGCTCGTCTATCAGAAACGCGGCACCGACTGGGCCTCCTACGACAAAGTCCTCCTCGAGCCCGTGGCCATGTGGAGCGTCAAGAGCTCCACCCTGCCCGACCAGGACCTGGCCGACTATCAGAAGTTGGTGGACAGCTTTCACCTCACGCTCAGCGACAAACTGTCGAAGACGTATGGGCTCGTAGACACGCCAACACCCGGTGCGCTGCGCATCCAGACGGCGATCATCAACGGCGCGCAGGCCAACTCCACGTTGAAGGTCGCCAAAGTGATCGCACCCTACGCGGGGTTCGCGGACATCCTCTGGACCTTCGTCACCGGCAAGCCTGCGTTCACCGGGGAAGTCTCGCTCGAGTACATGGTCAAGGACTCCGAGAGCGGCGAGCTTCTGGCCGCGGGAGTGGATCGCCGCGTGGGTGGAACCCAGCTCGGCGCGGCCACCTTCACCAACTGGGGTGACGTGAAAAACATCCTCACGTACTGGTCCGATCTCACCGTCTACCGGCTCTGCGTGGACCGGCAGGGTCCGGGTTGCCGGAAGCCGAGCGCGGGGCTGGTGGAGCCGTGAACGGGCAGGAGCGTCTTTTGGTGCGTCTGGCTCTGGCCGTGACGCTCCTGCTTCCCGTCTCGCATGCGCTGTCGCAGGATGCGGTCCGGCCGCGGCCGAAGATCGGCCTCGCGCTCAGCGGTGGGGGCGCCAAAGGTTGTGCGCACGTGGGCGTGCTGGAAGAGCTGGAGCGGCTGCAGATTCCCGTGGACTACATCACGGGCACGAGCATGGGCGCCATCGTGGGCGGCCTGTACGCCTCGGGCATGCCGCTCGCGGATCTGAGGCGTCTCATGGTCGAGACGAACTGGGACGATCTGCTGGACGACCGCACGGGTTACCGCGACATCGCTCTGCGCCGCAAGGAAGAGCGGATGCAGTATCCGATCGAGCTCAACGCGGGACTGAAAGGCACGCGCGTCGTGATCCCACCTGGGGTCGAGTCCGGACAGAAGCTCAGTCTCCTCCTCAAGCAACTGCTGCTGCCCGTCGCGTATGAGCGGGACTTCTCGCGGCTGCCCATTCCGTTCAAGGCCGTGGCCACGGATCTGGCGACCGGGAAGGCGGTGCACCTCGACCGTGGCCGGTTGGCGGATGCGATCCGCGCCAGCATGTCCATCCCGGGAGTGTTCACGCCCGTGCAGTGGAACGACCATCTGCTGATCGACGGCGGTCTGGCGGACAACCTGCCGGCCGATCTGGTGCGCTCGATGGGCGCCGACATCGTCATCGCCGTCGACATCGGGCAGCAGAACCTGGATCACCGGAAGCTGGGCTCGCTGCTGTCCATCATCGGGCAGACGCTGAATTTCCAGACGCGGAACAACGTGCTTGCGCAACTGGAACGGGCCGACGTCGTGCTCACTCCGGACGTGCAGCGCTTCGGGACGCTGGAGTTTGAAAGCGCGACGTCCATCATCGACGCCGGACGCCGTGAGGCCCTCGTGCACGAGGCCCGGCTCAGGCCCTATTCGGTCGACGACACGCAGTGGGCGGAGTTCATCGCACGCAGGCGCCAGCCATCCTTGGACGAGATCGTGGTGGAGTTCTTCCGGCTGGAAGGAAATCAGAGAGTGGACGCGAGGCGCATCCTCAGCCACGTGACCACGAAGGTGGGAGAGCCGCTGGACCTCGCGCGTCTCGATCGCGACGTGCGTGCGATTCACGCAATGGGTGAGTTCGATCGCGTCGACGTGGTGCTCACGGAAGACGATGGAATGACGGACCGCCCGCGCGGCGTGTTGCTGCGCATTCGGGAGAAGCCCTGGGGGCCGACGTACCTGCTCACGCGGCTGGAAGTCTCGGACGCGCTGGACGGCAGTGCCGCGCTGTCCCTGGGGCTCGGGCTGACGCGGCGCTCACTCAACCGGCTCGGCGCGGAACTGCGTTTCGACGGGACGATCGGCACGCGGCAGGGCGCGAAGCTGGAGCTGTACCAGCCACTCGATTTTCACGGCGCGCACTTCGTGTCCGTCTCGGCGCAGTTCGACCGCGAGCTGCAAAGCCTGTTCGACGGACGGCAGCGCGTGGCCACGTACAGCGTCCACGAACAGCGCGTGACGGTGGATGTCGGACGCGAGCTCGGCACCGCGGGCGCGATCCGCGCCGGCGTCAGCACCGGTCGCATTCGCGCCGGCGTCCGCAGCGGCACCGACACGCTGCCCACCCGTCGCGCCGATACGGGGGACGTCCACGTTTCAGTGCAGCTCGACACGACGGACCATCCGTTCATCCCAACGCGCGGATGGCGGGCCAGCGGCGTGGTGTCGCATGCGATGACGGAACTGGGCGCGGACACGGAGTACTCGCAGGCATCCGCCCGCCTGCTGGTGTCTCACACGATCGGCGGCATGACGTACTTCGCCGGCGGCGACGGAGGCAGCCGTCTCTCAGGCACGATCCCGATCTACGATCAGTTCACCCTCGGCGGTCTCCTGTCGCTGGGCGGCTTCGCCACGGGTCAGTTACGCGGCGACAGTTTCGCCGTGGCCCGCGCCGGTGCGTTTCGCCGCCTCGGGACGATCGCGCCGATCGGCCGCAACGTCTACGCCGGCGGCGTCGTGGAGGCCGGCAACGTGTGGCCGAACCTCGATGAGGCCCGCTTCGAGGACGTCCTCGCGGGCGTGACGCTGTTCGTGGTCGTGGACAGCAGGATCGGGCCGCTGTACGCCGGCATCAGCACCGCTGAAGGTCAAGGCGTGACGCCCTACCTCGCGGTGAGTCACAAGTTCTGATTCGGTTTCGCGGACGATAGGATGGAGAGCGATGGCTCACGCAGAACGACATTACCTGGATCGACCGGTCGACAACGCGACCGACCACTACCTGGGAAGCCCTGACGCGGAGATCACTCTCCTCGAGTACGGGAGCTATGCCTGTCCGCACTGCCGCGCGGCGAATGAGCGGATCGCGGATGTGCGCGACCAGTTCGGAGACCGGTTGCGCTACGTGTTCCGCCATCGGCCCATTCCCGGCAACGAGCTGGCTCGGCGCGCCGCGGAACTGGCCGAGCGCGCTCCCGACGCGGAGACGTTCTGGGATGTGCATGTGTTGCTGATGACGCGCTCGGGGACGCTCACCGAGGACGATTTGCGCGCAGTGGCCGACCAGTTGAAGCTCGCCGGGGAGCGTGCGGAGCAGGCGGAGGAAGAAGCGGCGCGGGCGAAGGCGCGTGTGGATCGCGACATGCGCAGCGCGCGCGCCAGCGGGGTCATCGCCACGCCGACGTTCTTCATCAACAACCGCAGGTTCGAGGGGCTTTGGGACGAGAGCGCGTTCACCGATGCGATGCTCGGCTCGCTGGGGCACCGCATCCGGTCGGCGGCGCTGGACTTCGCGGGGTGGGCGCCTGCCGCGGGCCTGCTGCTGCTGATCGCGTCGGTCCTCGCGGTGGCCCTGACCAACTCCACCGCGGGCGCGGACTTCCTCGCGTTCTGGGAGACGGAGTTCGCTCTCACGTTCGGCAACGCGGCGTTTGGGATGTCGCTCCTGCACTGGGTGAACGACGGGCTCCTGACCGTGTTCTTCCTCGTGGTCGGGTTGGAGATCAAGCGCGAGTTCACCATCGGCCATCTGGCCAGCCGCCGCTCCGCGGCCCTGCCCATCGCCGCCGCGATCGGGGGCATGGTGGCGCCCGCGCTGTTGTACCTGCTGGTCATTCCGCAAGGGTCGTGGATGGGAGGCTGGGGTGTGCCGATGGCCACGGACACGGCGTTCGCCGTCGCGCTCATCGTGATGATGGGCAGCCGTGTGCCGGTCGAGCTGCGGATCTTTCTGACCGCCGCGGCCATCGTCGATGACATCGGCGCGATCATCGTGGTGGCGCTCTTCTACTCGTCGAACCTGAGTCTGGGGTATCTGGCGTTGGCCGCGGTGGCGGTGTTCCTGCTCGCGTTGTTGAATCGCGCGTCCGTCTATCGGGTGACACCGTACCTTCTGGTCGGAGTGGTGCTGTGGGCCGCGGTGCACGCCAGCGGACTGCACGCCACGCTGGCCGGCGTGCTGCTGGCGATGTTCATTCCCACACGGCAGCCGCCCAATCTGAGAGCGCTGATGGCGCAGGCGGATGCGATTCTCAGTGCGGAGGCGCGCCGGCAGAAGGACGGCGTGCTGAGCTTCGGACCCTCAGCGCCCGCACTCCGCGCCTTCGACAACATCCACGACCGTCTGGAATCGCCGGCCGATCGCATGCTGCGCACCGTGTCGCTGCGCTCCAACTACTTCGTGCTGCCCATCTTCGCCCTGGCCAACGCGGGCGTGCCCCTGGCGATGGGCGTGGTGGCAGGACACGGCCGTCTCATGAGTGCCATCGCCATCGGGCTCGTGATCGGCAAGCCGCTGGGAATCTTCGCCGCGTCCTTGCTCGCGGTCAGGCTGGGCCTGGCCGTGAAGCCCACCGAATACTCATGGCGGCAATTGGCCGGAGCGGGCGCGCTGGCCGGCATCGGCTTCACCATGTCCCTCTTCATCGCCGGCGAAGCGTTCCCGGTCGCCTCCGACTTCGCCGCCGCAAAGATCGCCGTCTTCTCCGCGTCGATCCTCTCCGCGGCCATCGGCGTCGGCATCTTGTGGAACGCGGGCCGCGTCGAGGAAGCAGAGGAGCCGGACGAGGATTGATGCGCCGTGCGAAGCCTCCCGAATGAGTACAGCTTCCCATCAGGGAGTGTCCGGCCGGCGCTGTTGTCAGTTGTCGGTTCTCAGTTGGGAGGTGATCCTTCCACGGCGCGATCGGGCGCAGACAACCGATCACCGACAACCGACAACCCTACCGACGGCACATTCTCCTCCGGGGCGCTGCACTCTACAGCAGCCATTCGATCGGGAGCAGACAGAGAAACTGCACGCTCGCGCGTTGCAGTGCGGTCGTGCCGGGCTCGGTGTCGTGGCGGATCACGGAGCCGCCGTGGCGTTCGAGCCAGTACAGCTCACCCTCTTCCGAGAGCCGGACTTCGTAGGAGTTGAACGGGATGCTCTCGTTGAACGCGGTCTCGACGCGGCCGGCCAGAGCTGGGCAGTGGATGGCGAAGCCCATCTCGGTGTTGAGCTGTGCCGAGCGTGGATCGAAGTTGAATGAGCCGACGAAGGCGCGGGCTCCGTCCACGGCGAAGGTTTTTGCGTGCAGGCTCGAGCCGGAGCTGCCGAAGGGACCGGAGCCCGACGCGGGGCGCGCGCCGGGAGAGCGGCGCAACTCGTACAGCGTGACCCCCGCGGCCAGCAGCGCCTTGCGCCGCCGGGCATAGCCGGCGTGGACCGCGGCGACATCGGTGGCTTCGAGCGAGTTCGTGAGGATGCGCACCTGCATCCCGCGGCGCGTCCAGCCGGTGAACAGTTCCACGCCGGCTTTACCGGGGACGAAGTAGGGGGAGATCAACCCCATTCGTTCGGAGGGATTGCCGAAGACCTGCTTCAACTTCGCCACGATCAGATCCTCCTGCGCCGCGCGTCCCAGACCTTTGGCGGGGTCGTCGCTGATCAGGCTCACCGGGCCCCATTCCAAGGGCAGCCGGCCGCCGATCAACTCGCGCACGAAAGGGGAGGCGTGGAGGGCGTTCATGTAGGCGACCGCGGCGGGGTCGCGCTCGACGCGTTCCGCCGCGCTGGTCACGACGCCGATCTGTGCGGCGTCGACCGAAGGCAGGATGAGCTGCGCGGGATACGAGGAGGCGCTGGCCCAGTAGCGGTCGAAGTCCGTCGAGGTTTCGCGAACCACCGGTCCGACGGCGATGACGTCCAGGTCGGAGAACAACACGCCGTCCGTGGCCCCGAAGTATTCGTCGCCGACGTTGCGTCCGCCGACGATGGTCACCTGGTTGTCCGCGGTGAAGGACTTGTTGTGCATGCGCCGGTTCAACCGCGCGAACCCGGTGACGTAGCCGAGAGCGCGGGGCCGGCGGACGGCGAATGGATTGAAGAGGCGTACTTCGATGCGCGCGTGGGAGTCCAGCGCGGCCAGGATGGTGTCCAGTCCGGAGGTGTTGTTGTCGTCGAGCAGCAGGCGCACGCGCACGCCCTGCTGGGCCGCGTCGAACATGGCCTTGAACAGCAGTGTGCCCGACATGTCGTTGCGCCAGATGTAGTACTGGACGTCGAGGGAACGCTCGGCCGCGGAGGCCAGGAGGAACCGCGCGGCAAACGCGTCGCGCGCGTCGCGCAGCGGATAGATGCCCGAGTGTCCCGGATGAGCCACAACGAGTGGCGCGACGGCCTTCCCCAACCGCGTCGCCCCGGTGTCGGTGATCGCGGTGGAAATCGCGCGAGTCCCGAGGTCCGGCAACCGGTTGCAACGCCCGATCACCGCCAGGGCCGCGCACAGGATGACCACCACGGCGATGCTTCTGCGGTAAGTCATCGCATCAGGCTAACAGAAGGCGGAAGAGCGAGCGCGCGTAGTGATGCGCATGTCAGAAATCCGCGGCTTTTCCAACCTGTCATCCTGAGCGGGTGGCGGGTGGGAGGCGAAGGATCTGCTGCGGTAAGCGATGCTCGCGCAGGTTGGACGAGACCGCGGTTCTCGTACCCGCACGTTTGCGTTCTTTGCACGAGATCCTTCGCCGTCTACGCGGCTCAGGATGACAGGGGGTTGTGTGTCACGGCGGCATCCTTGATGCCGCTTATCATTCGAGAGAGGGCAAAGGCGATGACGGTGACCATTCGGCGGGCGGAACGACGGGATCGCGAGGCTCTCGGCCGACTCGGAGCGATGCTGATGCGGACGCACTATGCATTCGATCCCCAGCGGTTCCTCTCGCCCGGCGAATCGGCCGAGAGCGGCTACGGCGCATTCCTCGGCAGCGTCCTCGAGTCGCCCGAGGCCTGTGTCTTCGTCGCGGAGATCTCCGGTGAGGTGGCCGGCTACGTCTACGCGGCGCTCGAGCCGCTGTCGTGGAAAGAGTTGCGCGGACCTGCAGGCTTCATTCACGACATCGTGGTCCAGCCCGGCGCACAACGGGGCGGAGTGGCCACCCTGTTGATGAACGCGGCGACGGACTGGCTTCGTGAGCACGGAGCACCTCGCGTCATCCTCTGGACTGCCTCGCGAAACGACGTCGCGCAACGCCTCTTTCGAAAGGCCGGCTTTCGCGACACGATGGTGGAGATGACGATGGAGCTCGATCCACAGCTTCAAGGACGTTCACGATGAGGGACGAACGCTCCGCGAATTCCCTTAGGCGCAAGCGCTGCAAGACGGTCATGACGCACTCAGGCTCCTCGCCAAACGTGCCTTCCCACACTTGCTGCCCGCCGAAGGACGCGGAAGGCAAATACGCCACGGGCGGTTCGCACGCGCTTCCATCGGCGCGTAGAAAGGCGCGGTTCCTTTCGCGGACCCTCTTGCGGAAGGGGAACGGCATGCACGGTGCTGGTATTCTTTCATCATGCGCGACGAAGAGCTCGATCGGCTCCTCGAGCAGATCCTCAAATTGCGACGCAGGGGCCGGTTGGACGAAGCCCTTCGTCTCGTCGCCGAGACGGAGAAGGTGGCGGATCCCTTTCAGGAGCTCGCGTTGCGCACGGTGCGCGGGCTCGCGGAGATGGACGGCGGGAGCTATGCCTCGGCACGAGACACGTTCGGCGAGCTCGTTCTGATTCTGGAGGGCGGCGCGGTCGGCAACAAATTGATGTTGGCGTCTGCCCTCGACAACCTCGGCTATGTCGAGCGTGAGATCGGCGACTACGCTGCCGCGCAACGCCATCACGAGCGTGCCGTGGAGCTCCTGCGCATCTTCGATGCGCCGGAAGAGTTGGCGCGCGCACTGGTGAACCTCGCGATTGTGCAGAAGGACACAGGCCAGATGCAGCGCGCCCTGATCTCGATCAAAGAGGCTGCGGAATGGGCCCCTGCGGACAATGAACAGCTCATTGGGTACATCCACAGTGTGCGCGGATTGATCCACGAGACTTTGAGCGAGTGGGACGACGCGCGGCGAGAGTTTGTGCGGGCGTTAGTCGCATTCCGACGAACCGGCGATCGAGAAAACGCTGCGGCGATGCTTCACGACCTTGCCGTCGTGGAAGGCGAGCGCGATCGCATGGCCGTGGCGATGCGCTTTCTGCGGCATTCGATCCGCATGAATGACGAGCTCGGCAACATCGGCGGTGCCGTGAACGATCGTCGCCGGCTGGCACTCTACGCTGCGGACGCCGGCGAGCGGGCGGAAGCACGTAGGATGCTTCTACGCGCGCGGCGTGGCGCGAAACGCATCGGTGATCGCGACCTCGAGATTCTGTGCGAATTGGATCTGGCGCGCGTGGCCATTCTGACGAGAAATCCGCGCGAGACCTTGAAACGCACCTCGCGTGCACTGCGACTTGGTCGAGGCTTCGCCGTCCCGGTAGTCATGTACGAGATTCTCGTCACGCGTGGAATTGGTTGGCAGGAGAGCGGCCGTTGGACGCGAGCCGTCAAGACATATGCCGCCGCATTGGGATCGCTCGAGCTAGTCCGGCATGGGATGGCGACCGAGGAGCTGACGCTTCGTTACTTCAGTCAGCCGTCGGATGTTCACCGGGCCCTGGTAGAGATGTCGATCCGGCGTGGCGATCGCCGCGGCGCGTGGTCGTGGGCGGAAAAGACGAGAGGGCGCGAGCTGAACCGCCGCATTCGACGTTCGCCTTCACTTCGCTCCCACACGGTGTCGGCGGATCTTCTCGCTCACGAAGCCGCGTTGCTTCGGTCTCTCGAAACGGCCTTACAGTCGCTGGAGCAGAGCGCGACTTCCGAGGCCGGCGAAGCAGTCGACGCCGTAACCGAGGAGCTCAACGCTGTGTGGGACCAGATCCGGCCGGTGGACCCCGAATACGTTGCGCTGCGGACCGGCGAGCCGGTCACGTTCACGGACGTCCGGCGCGATCTCGAACGATGGTCCGCAGACCTGCGCAAGTCGGCGCGGCGATAGCTAATCCCAATCGCCTACGAGAACGTACGGCGCCCAGAAGAACGGATTGGTCTGGCCGCGCTCGAGCATCGCGAGTTGTGCGTTGCGGAGTGCGTCGACCTTGCGCTGGCCGCCGTTGAGCCAGAGCTCATAGAAAGTGCTCATCAGATCCGGCGCCACTTGGTCCTGGACTCGCCAGAGAGTGAGGAGGAGCGATGAAGCGCCGGCATGGAGTAGTGCGCGCGTGAGACCGATCAGCTCGTCTCCGGGATGTATGAGATTCACGCCCGTTTCGCAGCCGCTCAGGGTGATTAGGCGCAGGCTCGGTCCGGTCCAGGCGAAAAGGTCACGGGCGGTCAGATGTCCGTCGCTCAGAAACAGGCGCGAGGCCAGAGGATCGCCTTCGTCGAACCGCGCGTGGCCAGCGTAATGAATGATGTCGCAGTTCGTCATCGCCTCCAGCCATTGCCGCTTGCTGACTTCCACGCCGAACAACGGCTTCGTCCCGAGCAGCGTGGCTACCTGCCTTGCCTCGGTGATTGCGTGTTTCAGGTCGTACGTCGGATTGCCGAACACGGTCGCCTTTCGCGACGAGCGGTCCCGCGTGTTCCGGCGATGAACGCAGTAGCGCAACGTCGAGGCGCTCGGCGCGTAGAAAACCGGATTGCGCCCGATGAGCGGTGACCCGTCCACGGGGATGGCGTGCATCGGCACGTAAAAGAGCTCCTCAGACGGGACGAAGCAGATCACGTCACCCGGCGCGACGTAGTCGAGCAAGGGCTCCACGCACGCGACGACATCCGGCGCGGCGATCTGCTCCGGCCACTTGCCGCCAGGGTCGGTCGCAGCCGCGCGAATGCCGGCCCGCAGGCGCCCGATGTCCGTGGACACGACCACGATCTCCGGTTGTTTCGAATCGGGGCGAATCACGAACGCGAGCAGGCGTGCATCCGTGAAGAAATACTCGACGAGGACGATCACACGGCCGCTGCTTTTGCGCATCGTGGGCAAAATATACGAAACTGAGTCCGTCTATGCTGGAGCGACCACGCGAAAGGAGAGACTCCCATGCAACTGCAGTCGGCTTTGGATCTTAGGCTGGCGCTCGCTCACAAGTACTCTTTGGATCGCGGCGGCGTGCGTGGCGGTCCGCGCATGTTCGCGCTGGGGGTCGCTCCCAGCTCGCGGCCGTCGCAATACCGGCTGGCTGTGCGGGCGGAGGTCGACGCAGACCTACCGCCGGAAACCAGAGCGGAGATCGAAAACGAGGCGGGTTACGAAACCGACATTCAGATCATCGGACCGATCGAGGCGCACGTCGGCCGTCCTGCGTCGGTGAGCCGACAGTTAGCCATCGGCGCTTCGATCGGCCACTACCTTTGTGGCGCCGGGACACTCGGCTTTTTTGCCCGCCGGAACGCCGATCTGAGCCTCGGCTTCGTTTCAAACAACCACGTCATTGCTGCGGAGGATCAAGGCTTAGATCTCGATCCCGTGCTGCTACCGGGGCCTGCGGATCGTGGAGTGCGGCCGCGCGACGTCATCGCACGTCTCGTCGGGGACTATCCGCGATTGAAGGATCCCGAGCCGCTCGTCGATTGCGCATTCGCGCGGCTCGTCAATGGCAGGACATTTGACCCCGGCGCGCTGGTGTCCAACCAACGAGTTTCCGCCACCATCCTGGAGCCGTATTCCGATCCCTATCTGGAACCAGAGGTAAGCAAGATCGGAAGGTCGACCGGACTCACGCACGGGCGTGTCTCCGCGTTCGCGCTCGATCCTTTCATCGGCTTCTCGTTCGGCAGGGTGCGGTTCGCGGAGCAGATCGAGATCCAACCCACTCGCGGAACGCCCTTCAGCTGCAGTGGAGACAGCGGTTCGCTGGTATTCACGACGGAGGGATGCCATCCGGTCGGCTTGCTGTTCGCGGGCTCGATTCTGGGTGGGCCTACGACGTTCGGCGTGTCCTTTGCCAATCCCATCCAGGCTGTTTTGAACGCGTTGGACGTTACGATCCTGACGTGAACTGCACGACACTCGATGAAGCTCGCGCGGCGAAGGCGAAGCTGGTGCTCCTGCTCAGGGAATTGCCGGAGCTGAGTGGCGTGGGCATCTCGCGCATCGGCGGCGGGTTCGGGTTGAAGGTCAATCTGGAGGCCCCCACGTCCTTTCCGATTCCTTCGGAAGTCGATGGTGTGCCGGTGATCGTCGCCGTCGTCGGGCCGATCGTTCCGCTGTAACTCAAATGTAGTCTGGCCCCCCAAAGCGAAAAACGGCCGTGTACGGTCCGTCTAGGAGGTTGGCGGAAGCAAGCCTCCATGACGACGATCGACGTTTCGACCACACCGAAGCAGAGCGGCAAACGGCCGCTGGTGATCGCCACGACTCTGTCCTTCGGAGCGCTCATCATGTATTGGGCTCACGCATGGACCTTCAGCACGGTTCTGACCGGCGCGCTGTTGGGGCTGACGATCGTTCTCGACGTGCTGGTCCTCTGGAACCATCGGACCACGCGCGTCAGCAGGAAGCTCGGTCTCTATGAGGCGCTGAAGGCCTTCCTGCTTCTCCTCTATGTCTTCGGTTCTCGGATCCTCGAGTCATCACCAGTGGCCGCGAAGATCTGCAGCGGGGTCGCGCTCATCGGTGCTCTGGCGATGACCGTCGGCCTCATGGACACCGCGCGGGCGATGATCCGCGAGAGGAATCCGCAGCGGCACACCGGCCTGTGGGAGCTCCTCACCGACAAAGTCATCGCCCTCACGGGACTGGTGATCGCGTTCCTGCACATCACTTATGCATTGACGTTCGCCCTGGCCTTCAGCGACCGGTTCGTGGGCGGACAGCTGTATGCCGTACAGCTCAAACCCGATCCGGAGGCGACCGTCGCGGCGAGTCTGCCGCCTGATTGTGCGGAGGAGCCTTTGTGCGCCGCCGACCAGGACAAGACGAAGTGGAGATTCTTCTTCGGCCAATCGTCGGCGACGCTGCCCTGCACCTTGCGCCTCAAGGCGGTCGCGGACGCGGACAAGTCCCTTCGCCGCGCAATCTGCGGCAATGGGGTCGACGCCGGCATCGACTCTCTCAAAAACACTCCGGACGCCGAATGCGATCAGCCCGCGGATGCGGAGTACTTGCGGCGCGCGGCCGCGTGGAATATTCGAGAGTTGTACGAGCTCCGCACGTATTTCAGGCAGAAGCTGGCGTGCGATCGGAAATCGGCCGCATATCTCGTCGAGATCCGCGGCCACGCGAACGACACGGCGCTCAAGCAAGACCCAGTGCTCGCTTATGGCTCGAACTACGAGATCTCCAAACAGCGCGCGGATCAGATCGAACTTCTGCTGAACGAGATTGCGCGCGAGGCGTACCGGGACGTCGGCGCGCCAGCGATCCGCTGGCTGTCTTACGGCGTTTCGAGCGAATCGTCGTTCCTCGACCCCAATGGTCGGGCGTGGATCGACGCCAAGCTCGACAAGAAGCTCTCGGTCGAGGTGTACGTACAGCCCGTCGGCCATTCCTTCGAGGAGCGCCATCTGCGCGACGCCCGGACGACGGAGCGGAAGCTGGAGTTGATCGATTACCTCTACTTCACGGTCTACACGATCACGACCACGGGTTACGGCGACATCATTCCGACGAGCAGCTACGCGAAGTTCATCGTAACGCTTGCGAATCTCATCGAGCTGCTCTTCTTCGTGGTCCTTGTCAACGTCATTGCCAATACACGGGCCGGCGTACCTGTCGCCCCGAACGGAACGAGCGAAGGAGACGGCCATGCGAACGATGCTTAGCCTCGCAATTCTACTGCTGGCAACCGGCGCCTTAGGGCAGGGACTTCCGCGGCGTACGGAATGTCTGCAATGGGATCAGGCCTATGCGCAGGCGGCCGCGCTCGGAATCGGGGGCGCCGCGATTCTCTCGCTCGTTCTGGGCTTGACGATTGGCTTCCTGTTCGGCCGGCAGTTCTGGTGGGCGGCCTCACCACGCAAACGAATCGGCTTGGCCGGCGCGGTGGCGTTTGCTCTCATGAACTTCGTCGTCGTCATCTGGCCGCGAGCTCTTCCGCTCGGGAGATTCTTCTATGCCTCCGTCGATCCGAGATATCCGGATTGCCAAACGATGTCCTTTGGTGCGCCCGGTCTGCTGGGTGGATTGATTGGCCAGGGTGTCGCCGCCTACGGACAGTGGCAAGCCATCTCCCTGCTTCTCCTGGGCGCGACAGGCTTCGGAACGCTGGTCGCGTGGGTCGTGAGCGAAGGGCTCGTCCGCAATCGCGGGCTGGAAGCGGTCGCTCGCGGAGGTGAAGCATGAGCAAAGCGGTCGCGGTCGGCGGAACGGGCCAACTCGTCGCTTACTACTACCTCCAGCTCTATTTGCTGGGTGTGGTCAACGTTCCAGTGGACATCGTCGTCATCGACACCGACGACATCCTCCCCGGAATTGTGAGGATCAAGACTTTTCTCGAACTGCTTCGAACCTCGGCTGCTCAGAACAACGACGTGGCCGGTCTCGCGCTCCCGACCGTTTCGACGCACAAGATCGAAGCACAGGAAGGGACCGCTTTCGAGAGACTGTCCGGCATCAAGAACCTGCCGGGCGAGCATCCGGTACGCGCCTTCTTCGATCGCGAGAGCGGTCAGCAGCCGCTCGCCAAAGGCCTCTACGCGCGGCCGGCACTCTCGACCGTGGTTTCGCGTGAGCAGATCCCCGAGCCACTGCTCGTGCCAGCGAAGGACTCAATGACGGTTGCCGTCGGCTCGATCATCGGCGGAACCAGCGGAGGTCTCCTCGCACCGATCGTCGACCGGATGAAGTCGCTCACGTACAAGCTGAACCTAGAGAGCCGCCTTCGGGCAGTGCTGTTCGGACAGTACTTCGCACCGGACGAGCAACAAGGGATCCAAGCGGTTCGCCTCCAATCCAATGAGCTGCTCGTCCTTCGCACCGCGCAGGAGTCACTCGACACACTCGATCTCTATTGCGTCGTTGGCGGGCCGGAGGGACCCCGAGGCAAGCGCCTCACGGATCGTGAACGACAGCAGCACATGCCATGGCCGGATCACGACGAGCATCCGGTATGGGAAGGGGTGAAGGCGCTGCATTTTCTTCTGACCGACACGGTCATGCCCTTCCGCGACCGCTTCGAGGATCGCGAAGTGACCGCGTTTCAATCGCCGTTCTCGATCACCGATGCGCGCCAGAAGCTCACGCGCGCGGTGTCCATGATCCGCACGCTGCTGGCCGAAGACATCGTCAAGAAGATCGCGTGTGAGCCCTTCACCGACTTTTTCTGGGGACAGGACCTTCCCGGCATTCTCATTTACTACTGGCGCATCGCGGCGAAGACCGCCGGTGATTGGGATCGCGTCCACTCCTTTCCCGCCGATGTGCAGTCGCATCTGGCCGCGCTGTGGTCGGGACAGGGAGGCAGAGAGTGGAGCGTCGGCGACATCTTCCCGCCTCTTGCAGCGACACATGGAGTGCGCCCCGGCCATATCGCTCGTATGGGATGGCCGAAGCTGACGCCGGATCTCACCTGGGACAACAGACAGTTCGTCACGCCTGAAGAGACGGCGCGCCGCGCGGCGGCCGTGCTCCTCTTCTGGATTCTGAGGAAGGCGGTGTAAGCGTGGGAAGATATCGGGAGATCGTCGGTGGATCGTGGGAGCTGCGCAGCGTCTTCGCCGAGTCCGTGCCGCACCTTTTCCATCACGACATGACGTATCTGTGGGCACTCGAGCAGCAGCCCGACCAACGGCCCAAAGGCTGGGCCACACGCATTGAAGCGTGGAGGGTGCTGATGCGGCTCTTCTTCCTGGATCAGCTGAATCCGACGCAGGAAGACCTCCGCAAGCCACTTCTCGACGTCACGGAGCGCTTCGGTGTGCGTCGCATTACCTGGCTCAGGAATAAGCAGTCGGGTCAACCCATCGGGCTTCTCAGCCCGACCGTCATCGTCCGGCCTCTTCCGGACTTCGTCGATGAAGACCTCGATCGGTGGAAAACCGAGCTCAAGGACAACGAGCGCGATTTCAAACATCTCGTGCAGATGGCGGTCCACGATCTCGAGCGTGTGCCGAGTACGACGACTCCGTATGCGATGAGGATTGCGGACGTTCTCAAGCGCGAGTTCGAGCCGCGTGCGGCAACCGCTTCACAGCGGCCGCCGGGTGGCCGCACGATCGAGGTTCCGCTGCTCAACCGGCTCACGTGGGAGAAGCGTGACGGCGACTCTCCGCAGATGGGCTCCGTGACTCTTTCGGTGCGCGCGGACTCCGCGAACGAGATTCCGGAGTACATCCCGCTGTGCGCGGCATGCACGCAACTTCTGCTGCAGGAGCAACACGCGCCGGCGATCGACGTCGGGACGCCGGTGTTCTCGATTCGCTGCAGCAACCCGCAGTGCCCGCAGCCGAATCAGGAGCTATCGCTGGACGCGTTCGGAATCTGGCTCCGCAATGCGACGACTGTCGTGGTCTGGTCGCCGGAGCACATCCCTCCGATGTCCGATCTGCTGCTTCCACCGGCGCCGAGTGTGGGTCCCAACGAGCTTCAGTACGAATGGAATGCCACGACGATCGGCGGCGAGCGGCATCGGCGATTCCTCCGGCTTCGCTTTTCGGATCGCACCGTCCAGATCGTGCCGCTCATGTCCATCTTCTTCAACCGGCTGCTGGTGCCCGGACACTTCAGTCGCTTCAGTGGCTCGCCGGTTCTGCCCGAATGGCACGACGCACTGGATCGTTCGACGTCGGCCGAGGTCCGGCCTTCGGATGAACAATCGCAGGTGGAGTTCCGGAGAATCAAAGTGCGCGGTTGGCCGCTCACGTTCAGCAGGTTCTACAAGGCGCTATCTCTGCAGCGCGCGCCCGAACTCGCGGTTGGATTGCTGCCGAATCCTGCGATCGTCGGGGCGGCCTGGAAGTGGTATCGCGCGTTCGTCCACGTCGCAGGGTCCGGGCACTACGAGGTCTCTTGCAGTGAGGGACGCGGGGTACTTCCGTCGTTCGCCTCGACAGAACAGGGCGTGCCGCAGTGGGTGACCGTGCGCGCGAGCGACGATCGCACCACCGGCGTTTCCTATCTGCCACATCCGAGCCGTGCCGAGGACGACTATGGCGGCGCGGTCTCGGCGTCCATGGCCATCGACTTCGGCACGACCAACACGGTCGCCTATTGGCAACCGCCGCAGCGGCAGCAGCAACGCCGCGTCGTTTCGCGGGCGGAGACGCACGGCCTCGACCCGCGCGGTTTCGCACAGAGCGCGCTTTGGCTGGCCGACAACGAGAGTTGGCAGGCCGCGGAAGTGATCGCAGCCTTTCTGCCCGGTCCGGCGTACCGGCCCACGGCCAGCGACCGGTTCATCGTGCCTTCGGAAGTATGGCGCGTCGGCCGCGAAGGATATCACCTCATTCGCTGGGCGAGCGACCACCCGGAAGGGAGCGAGGCACGGCATCGTCAGGTCGTTACTCAATTCAAGTGGGACTCGGACGAAGGCGAGGAGGGCCTCGCGCCCACGCGCGTGGCATATCTGCGCGAGCTGATCCTGCAGTCACTTCCGACGGTCATCGCCGCATTCGATCCGGCGAGAGTGGTCGAGCTCAAGATCGGATTCGCCTTTCCGCTCGCCTTCGAGTTCGCGGCGCGGGCTCAATTCCGCGCAATGCTCGACGGCTTGGGGAGAGAGCTGTCCCACCTCACCGGTCTCGTGGTCGACATCAGCCCTTCCATCAACGAGTCCAAGGCGTGCGTCAACGCATTCGGGAGCTTCAATGGCGAGACGTTTCTCGTCGCGGACATGGGCGGCGGCACTCTCGATCTGGCGCTTTTCTCTTATGACTCGAACGGAACGATGCGATCCCATCAAATGGGATCGCTGCGGTACGCCGGAGAGCGCTGTGTCGAAGCACTCGCCTCCCAACTCGGAGGCCCGGAAGACACCGCCGTTCTGCGCGAAGCCATTGCCCGGGGAGAGAGCGCCAGGAAGTTCGGGAAGCAGTCGGCGGAGCGTGTCGTGACGCAGTTCACCACGATCGCGTTCGAGTTCCTGCGGATCATGATCGCCGCGTATCGCGCCGAAAAGAAGGAGCGGCAAGCAGAGCAGATCCGCATCGTCCTGATCGGCAATGGCTGGCATCTCATGGAGGCTTTCAGCACGCAAGTGCGTGTGCGAGGCGCCAAGAACGTCTATCACGACGTCTACGCGGACATGGTGAGCGTCATCGGCGACCCGCACGTCGAGTTCTATGATCAGTCGCCGCTCTCCGAGTTTCCGAGCTCGAAGCATCTCGTGGTCGCCGGCGCCCTGCAGAACGTGACCGCTCAAACGACCGTTGACGAGTTGAGCGAGTCGGCCAATGTGCTCGCCAAACTGCCCGCGGGTCGCTCCATGACCGTCGCGGGCGAGACGATGGCGTGGTGGGCCTTGGTCGGCGAGGGAATGGATCTCCCGGCGGGCCTCAATCTCGCGACGGCGAGCGAAGCCAAGATACACGTGATGACCGACGAGATGCCGGCTCCTCCGCCTCGCGCCTGGATGACCCGCCTGGAGAATAGCGTCGGCTCGACGGGAGAAGCGCTGCCGTATCCGACGCAGCCGGAATTGCTGCGTGAGCTGCGAGAAGGACTGGTCGGTTCTCCGCCGCGACTCAAGCGCGGACCGCTGCAACTGATTGTCGAGCTGGAGTGGTCGGAAGCGCTTTCGCGCAGAAGAGGCAGCGTCCGATGAGGGTGTCAGGACTGCTCCTGGGCGTCGTACTGCTCATCCTCGCCTGCTTCGTCGTCCTGGCCATTTTCCCTCGACACACGGCGACGAATGCGCCGGCGCCTACGCTCGATGAGGCACCTGGTGTCGTGACGCTCGCGGAACCCGTTGCCTATTGTCCGCCACTGTCGCAAACGATTCCGCATGGACGCGTGCAGGTGCTCGTTGATTCATCCGGGTCCATGCTCGGCGTGCGGCAATCGGTCATTGGCTCACTGCGATGGGTCGAACAAGGGTTGAGCCGCTTGCGCGATTCGGCCCTCGTCTTTGACGAGGTGCGACTCGCTCGATTCGACGCCGCACGTGGAATCGTCACTTCGGGGAATTTCTCAGCGCTTGCGGCCGGCTACACGCCAGGAGGTCAAACGACCCTTCATCGGGCGATCCTGGCATCGCGTGACTTCGACCTGACGTTCATCATCACCGACGGCGTTGCGGCGAGCGGAACGGGAAGCGGTGATTGTGCGGCCGGCGTCGATGCGGCGTGTGTGGCCCGTGCCTTTCGGGACGCGGTTCATCCCGAGCAGACCACGGCCATCTCACCGCAGCCGGGAATCTGGATGATGCCGTTGTGGGTGCGTCATTCCGGGATCTTCTATACGGAAGAGCCCGCGGGAACCGCTGCTTTCGACGGCGCCGCCAGCTTGCAGAAGGTTCACAGCGAGCTCGGCCAGGACGTTTCCATCGCGAACGTGCGCGCCGACCGCGAAGGAAACCTCGTATTCGACTACACCGGTCCGCGCGGAATCCTGCTGTTCGTCATCGCGCGCAGTGACGACCTCGGGCGCCGGGCCATTGCCGCACTTCGCGAGCGGATGGCCGAGAACAACGTCGCCGCGGTGACGTCATTGCGCGAGTCGGGCGGGCCGCTTTCGGCGTTTCCTCCGATCGAGCTCTACCCGGGCTACCTGCCCCGGTTGGATTGGATCGACTTCGAAGAAGCAGAAACTCCCATGCGCGGAACGCTCGACGTGTCGTTCGGCGGTCGCCGCAGGATCGCCGTCGAATGTGCACCCGGAGGCCGCAATGAAGGTGAGTTCAATCTCACCGGGCGGTGGCCTCCGCGTGGAGGTCGCTGCATCGACATCTACCAATTGCCGGCATTCGAGTTCGAATTCGCCGCGCGGAATGCCCGCGATGAAGCGTCCGTGGCGGCGTTCATCGCCGAATCGAATCACGCTACCGACAGCGATCGAGAGAACTTCAGGCTTCGCCTTCAATGCGGGGAGGGAGAGCAGCGGCCATGCTCGAGCGATCCGGTCCCGATCACGTGGATCGCCCAGAGCCGCTACGACTATCGCGCCGACGCCTCTGCTGATGATCGATCGAGCGCTGCAGCGATCGTGAGGGCGGTGGCCACTACGGATCTGGTCACGCAGCCTCATCGAATCTACGGCCTGGAATCACTGTTGACGATCTTCTTCGAGGAAGTCCGCCCGAACCGCAGGCGCATCCCGATCGCCGATCTGGACCTCTGTCACGGCCGACCGGAGCAGCGGTGACTCTCTGGGCCGCCGGAGCGCTCATCCAGCGCCTCTTGGCTTCGTACGTGTTCGACGCCTGGCCGTTTGCGATTCTTCACTGCATCGTGCTCCTCTTTCTGGCGCGTTCAGTCCTCAGTGTGATCCGTCATACGGCGGAGCTGCGTGAATGGAGTCCGAGCGTTGCCACGGAGGATGGAGCGGCAGCCGTCCTCTCGAGTTTCATCCGCGACAGTGAGAGTCTCGGCCAGCGGGGCCTGGTCGTTCCGATCACCGACTATTCCGACCGCCTGGATGCCGAAGTCGAGAATCTCGTCGATGAAGTCTCCGAGCGGTCGAACCTGCTCCTGCTGGTCGGCATCGCCGGGACTCTCTTCGGCGTCTTCGAGCTCGCATGGCGCGCTTCCGTGGTGAACAGGGATCGCCTCTCGGAGATCGGACTACTGTTGTCCGAAAGCATGGCCAAGGCGTTTCCGGTGGGCTTTGTCGGATTGATGCTCATGCTCGTCTTCCAATTCAGTCTGGCCTTACCGCTCGCCCGATTGCACCGAACGGCGAGTGACGCGATGAGGCGGGCGCTCGAGCACCGCGGCACGGTGAGTCGCACTCTGGCCGAATCGATCAGCGATTCCATCGCCGAGTCGATGAAACCCGTGAGCACCCTCGGCAACACAGTCTCGGAGCACCTGCAGCCGGCCGTGACGTCCCTCGGACAACATCTCGAGCAGTGGTTGTCGCTCGTTAAACTGCAATTCGGAGACATCGACCAAAGCACGCAACGGTTCCTCGAGGCAACGGCCAACCTGCAACAGAGCTCCTCTGCCCTGACGGACAGCTCGTCCCGGCTGGAAGACCTCTTCCGCGCCGTCCCGAAGGTGCTTGCGCGTACGGAAAAGATCCAGAACCTGCACGACAGCGCGATGGAGGAGCTCACTACCTCGATGCGGCGCGATCTCGCGCTCGTCGACGCGGCGGCGGAGTCGTTGAAGCGGTTGCAGGACGGTCTCTCGGAACTGCCGAACACGTTTGCCGAGCGCGCCGCGGTCGCGATTGCGCCGGTGTTCGAGCGCGTGGCCATCGAATCGAGCAAGACTTGGCGCGACCTGGTCCAAGTCGTAGCGGTGGACATTCAGCGCGATTACGCGGAATTCATCGCCAGCAGTCGTGAGGAGCTGAAGAGTACGAATTCCGAGATGCGTGCGCTCTCCGAGTCGATGCGACAGCTCGCCGAAACGGCGCTGGCGAGCATGACGGAGCCCTTACAAACAGCGCTCGACACCGCCCGGCGGGAGGCCACGGCAACCCTTGCTGAAGTCGGCGAGTTCGTACGCGAGCGCTACCCGGCTCTGCGCGACGACATGAGCTCGTTCCGCCGAGCCATGAGCGACATCGTGAAGACGCTGACGATGTTGAATGGACGTCTCTCGAAGAAGGGACCCCGGGCCGCTTCGATCGACAAAGAGCGCGACGAGCTTTCCAAGGCCCTGCATTCGATCGCGTCGGAACTGCAGACTCGCAACAAGCCGGCCACCGTCGAGGATCGTTCATGGTCCGCGCGGATCTTGCAGCTTCTGGGACTGCGCTGATGCGCCGCACCAATCCGTGTCCGCCGCAGTATGGGATCGTGGCGATCGGACATGCGGACTCTCAGCCGCTGTGTGCGGAACTGACGGAGATGTGCACACAACTGAACCGTCGCACGATCTCGCGACTGCGCATCGCCAGCGTTGAAAGTCGCCTGCAGCGACGCGCCACGGAGCAATCGAATGAATGACCTTCTCCGGAAGCTCGGCGCCGAACTGGACGCCTTTGCGCGCAATGCTGCGCTCCGGGCGGAGAATGTGCCATTCCGCCGGATCATCGATCCGCGGGGCGACGACATCATCACAGCTCTTACACCGTCGGATGATCAGCGTCACGACGCCAGGAGCGAGCAGGAGAAGTTCAAGCGTTGGTCGCGAACGGTTGCAGCGGTGCTCCGGCGGCGCGGTGTGGTGACAGAGATCGACAATCTCGCGCGCCTCACGGACGAAATGACCGCTCTCCTTGGGCTCGAGCGGCAGGATGCAGCCGATGTGACGGAGGGCATGTGGCGGCGCGGGCTCGAGAAGGATCTCGCGCAGACGTCCGCTGCGCTGCGAGCATTGCTGACGCGCGTTTCGTCGGAATTCGAGATCGTGCATCGCCGCGTGCCGCTGGAGTACGTGCCGTTCGAGGTCTGCGTCATCGAGACCGCGCCTGGCCGTTGGCTGGTCTGGACGAAGGGCTACACCGAAATGATCGCGCCCGCCGATCTTCGGATCTTCCGGACCGGCGACGATCTGGAGGCGGTCGTCGACTCCGGGCAAGCGCTCTATCGAACCGTCTTCACGGGCGCGGTCGAAGCATCGTTTCTCGAAGCGGCACGAAAGGCATCAGGGGAGGGGCTCGGGTTGCGCGTCGAGCTCGATCTGAAACGCGCCGGCCAGCTCAGTGCCGCACCATGGGAGTCCATGCACGACGGGAATCAGTTTCTGTCGATGAGTCCAGGGAAGTCGATCGTGCGGGTGATCGAGGTTCTGAAGCCGCGCGTCGCCATTCCCTCCGTGACTCCGCTGCGCGTGCTCTTGACCATCAGTTCACCGCGTTCGCTCCCGTGGCTGGATGGAGAGCGCGAACGTCAGCGCATCGAAGCCGCAGTGGCACCGCTCGTGACGCTTGGATCAATGGAACTGGCCATCGCTCCCGATGGCTCGATGAATACGTTGCGCCGCATGGTCGCATCGGCGGATGCTGCCGGGCGTCCGTTTCACGGGTGGCACTTCATCGGTCACGGGGAGTTTGATCCGGGAAAGGAACGCGGGACGCTGGCGATGACCGATGAGAAGCACGAGGTGCAGCGTGTGGGTGGATGGGACCTGAGCGTGGTGTTTCGCAATCATCCACAGTTCCGATTCGCGATCCTGAACGCCTGCGAGGGAGCGCGAACCTCGCAGAGGGGGACGATGTTCGGGGTGGCGACGTCATTGATCGAGTCGCGAATCCCGAGGGTCGTGGCGATGCAACTCCCGATCAGTGATCGCTCGGCGATCGTGTTTGCGGAGGAGCTCTACGGTTCACTTGCCGACGGCGCTTCGTTCGACGAGGCCATCGCCGAAGGCAGACGCGGAATTCTCTTTCGTCCCGACGCGACGGAGTGGATCACGCCTGTCGTGTTCATGGCTGCGGGTGAGCCGGTAATACCGCCGGACGTCCGGGCGGAGGGACGCATACTTGCCTGAATTGGTGCTATCCTCGCAGCTCTCACGGAGAAACTACAAGTGCGGCGCTGGTGGCGTGTGCGCGCCACGGCTCACTCACAGTCTCATGGCGGAACCGACCGAAATCCTGCTGCAGCAGTTGCCGGAGATCGAAAAGATCATCGAGTGGATCTGCCGTCGGAAGGGGATGGACGCCGATGCCATCGATGAATTCGGCGCCGAGGTGAAGTTGTGTCTCGTCTCGCGCGACTACCTCATCATCCGCAAGTACGAAGGCCGCAGTCCATTCCTAGTCTACCTGACCGCCGTGATCCGGCATCTTCTGCTCGATTATCAACGAAGTCGATGGGGGAAGTGGCGCGAGTCGAGCGATGCGCGTCACCTTGGACCCATTGCAGTGGAAGTCGAACGCCTGTTGCATCGCGATCACCGTTCCATCGACGACGTCGTCGTCTCATTGCGCGCGAAGCATCCCGACTTGACGAAAGAGGACGTCCAGCGGATCGCGGAGCAACTTCCCGTACGCATCAGGCATCGCGAAGTCGATCTGGAGAAAGCGGCTTCGGTTGCAGCGCCGCAGAGTCTCGTCGATCCGATACGGGCGGAAACGGCGGCGCGTATCTCGACCGCCGTCAAGGCCCTCCTCAGGAAACTGCCGGAGGAGGATCGATTGATCTTCGCGCTCCGGTTCGAGAGCGAATGGACCGTCGCGCAGATTGCGCGCGCGCTCGACGTCGGGCAGCCGACGCTGTATCGGCGTCTCTACAAGCACTTCGATCAGATGCGGGACGAACTGCTTCGCGCCGGCGTGTCACGCCATGACGCCGAGGACTTGATCGGCGTCGATACACCACTTCTTGATTTCGGTCTGAAAAGTCACACCTCACGGCCGTCGGATAAACAGGAGAGCGCGGTAGCGGCCCGGCAGGAGAAGACCTGATCATGACCGGACTTACGAGCCGCTGCCCCGATCCAGAAGCCATTGCGGCTTTCGTGATGGGAAATCTCTCCGGTGAAGAGCTGAAGATGATGGCGGATCATTTGAGGGAATGTGAAGATTGCCGCGAGATCGCGGCGGAAGCGGCCCGCTTCGACCGGGAAGGCGCGTCGACCGCTCCAGTCGTTCCCAGTACGCCGGCGCGAACGAAAGAGCACAAGCGGCCGTGGTGGCCTCTCCCTGCCGCCGCGGCCCTGGCCGGCGTCATGAGCCTTGCTCTGTGGTCGATCATCGCCGGCGGCGACGAGAATCTGCTCGAGCCGCTCATCGATGCGGCGCCTCGCCATGCACGCTATGTCGAGCCACGTCTCACTGGCGGGTTTCCTTGGGCGCCGTTGCGCGTCGCCCGCCGGACGACGGACGAGCCCCTGGATCCCGAGCAGATGAAGCTCGTCGGCGCAGCCGGCAGCGTGCTGGAGAAAGTGGGGAAGAAATCCACAGTCGACGCGCAGCATGCAGCCGCAATGGCGCATCTGCTTGCGGGGCGGCCCAATGAAGCAGCGGATCTTCTCGCGAAAACGGCCGCAGCAGCGCGGAGTGCCCGGATCTGGAGCGATCTGGCGGCAATGCGCCTGGCCGCGGCATTGAAGACAGATGATGCGACACGCTTAGGCGAAGCACTCGCGGCGGCCGATGCCGCGCTGCGGCTCGACGCACGGTTCACAGAAGCGCTTTTCAACCGCGCGCTGATCCTCGAGCATCTCGGATTGCGCGACCAGGCACGCGAAGCGTGGACGCGGTATCTGGCTGTCGACGGCGCGTCGGAATGGGCGAATGAGGCGCGCCAGCATCTGCGGGAGCTTGGGCCTGTGACGGAGTTCCGCGAGGAGCTTCAGCGCCGGTATGCGTTGCTCGCAAACAACGGAACGGCGGTGCGCGTGCTCGCTGCGCGCTTTCCACAGGAAGCACGCCTGTGGGGCGAAACGGAGATTCTCGGCCGCTGGGCCGACGCGGTTCAGCGTGGCAGCGAGTCTGACGCGCAGAGCCATCTCCGTATAGCAGCCGGATTCGCGGAACAGCTCGAGCGAAATGGCGATTCGATGCTGTCGCGCATGGTACGCGCGGTTCGCGATGCGACTTCGGAACAGCGACTGGTCCTGGCGGCGGCACATCTCGCTTTCCGCGATGCGCAGCGTACGTTCAGAGCGGGAGCACCAGTCGCCGCGGAGAAGCTGTTTGCGGATGCAGCCAGCGCCTTCGAGCGTGGAGGCAGTCCGGCGAATCTGCTCGCGCGGTATTTTCTGGCGAACACCGCCTACGATCAGGGCCGCCTTGGCGAAGCCCGCGACGCGCTGACACGACTGGCAGCGGAGGCGCCTCGAGAATATCCGGCACACCGTGCGCAGGTATTGTGGCAACTCGGACTGACGCATGCGGCTGCAGGTGATTGGGGCGACGCCATCCGTCGATTCCGCGAGAGTGTCGCGATTTTTGAGCGCCTCGGCGAGAGCCGATATGCCGGTGCCGTCCGCGCGATTCTCGCGGAAGCGTATGACCGCGTGGGCGATCGTCGCGTGGGTTGGGAGCATCGCCTCATCTCGTTGCGGCAGCTCGGCAGTTCGGATCCCGGCCGCCTTCCCGCGGCGCTCGACGGCGCCGCCCGGGCTGCGTCGGTCAATCGTGAATGGGACGTGAGCCTCTCGCTGAGAAGCTTGCAGATCGCTCTTCTCGAGCGGGGCGGTAACGATCCCCTTTACGTCATCGCGCTGCTGCAGCGGGCTCGCTCGCTCGCCCGCCTTGGAGAATCAAAGGCGGCCGAGTCCGATCTCGCGCGAGCCACGAGCGCGATGGAACGGCTACGCGACCCTGCTGTTCGCGAGCGCATGGACGTTGACCGCATGACGGTCGAAGCGCTACTGACGCCTTCGCCTGCGGTCGCCCTCCCGCTGCTCACGCGAGCCATGGAGTTTCACCGCGTCAAGGGCCGCCGCATGCATCTGCCTGAGTTGCTGCTGCTGCGCGGGAGAGTCCATGCTGCTCGAAAGGACCTGGCGGCTGCCGCCGATGATTTCGAAACCGGGATTCGCGAGCTCGAGACCCAGCGCAACACGGTGTCCGCTCCGGAGCGGGGCTGGGGCAATTTCGCGATTGCCGAGGATCTCTTCGATGAGGCCATCGGGCTCGCGTTGGGGCGGGGGGACACGACAGGTGCCTTTCTCTATACGGAGCGCTCTCGTGCGCGCGAGGAAAGACCGGCGCCGGTAGTGGCTCAGGCTTCGTTCGGACCGAAGAGCGATCTCGCCGTCGTCGAGTATGCGGTGTTGCCGGCACAGGTGGCGATCTTCGTCGTCAAAGGCCCGGCGATTCACGTCGTGGTGCAACCGGCAGAACGGGAAGCGCTCGCCGCGGAAGTCGCGCAGCTCACAGAAAGCGCGATGGGGCACGACACAGAAGAGATCCGGCGACGGTCTGCGTCGCTGTACCGGCGACTCGTGGCGCCGGTCGCGGAACACCTCGAAGGTGCGCGCACGCTGGTCTTCGTTCCTGATGCGACGCTCAGCACGGTCCCATTCTCGGCCCTGATCGACCACACTGGCCGGTATCTCATCGAACGACACCTGGTCATCGTGGCGCCCAGTCACGCGGGGTTTGCGCGTCTGGCCTCGGCGCCGCGCGCCTCTCCGGCAACGCTGCGGTTGCTCGTCGTGACCGGTCCTGCATCGCGCGCGGGCGACTCCACGCGCATGGATTCGGTCCAACTTGAAGCAAAGGCGGTAGCTGCTGCCTACGGTGTAGCGCATGACGATGCACCCGTGGAGGTCGATCCGGAGACGTTTGGTGAACGCGCGGCCGATGCCGACGTGATCCATTTCGCCGGACACGCGGTCATGCCCGATGGAAGCGCACAAGCTGCGCTGGTCACTTCGCGCGAGGACGGTGGCGCGGGGCGTCTGGAAGCCGGCGAGGTCGCCAGGATGAAGTTTACGCGCACGCGGGTGGTCGTCCTTGCCGCGTGTGGAACCGCGCGCGGTCGCGAGCGGCCCGGCCAGACGAGCATCAGCATGGCGCACGCGTTCCTGTCGGCAGGCGTTCCCACCGTCGTTGCTACATTGTGGCCGATCGACGACGAACCCGCCGCCGATTTCTTCCCTCGATTCCATCGCCATCTCGCTCGTGGTCTCTCTGCGGCCGAAGCTCTGCGCGCAGCACAGCTCGAGTCCATTCAACGCGGCGATACGCCGCCCTCACTATGGGCGGCCGTTCAAACCCTCGGTAGCTGACTAAAAAGGGAGGTTCGCATGTCGTACAAGGTACATTTCGTGGGATTGGTGTGTTTCTATAAGGAGCCTGGAGCTCGACTCGCCCTATTGCCGGATGGCCTGACGCCTCCACAGGGCATCGATGCGCATTACCCGTCGATACTTGTCGCGCCCGACGTGATCGCGGACAGTCAAGGATGGCCCGACGATTCCGATACGCAGCAAGGTATCTTCTATCTGCCGCCGTGCACGATCTCGATCGAAGGGATGGACACGCCGGGCGATCTCGACGTGAGCGGACACGACGACGCGTTGCCGCAGTTGCGCCAGATCGATCCGGCGTTCCAGATCGATCCGCAAAGCGCCAGCACCAGTGCCCGTCTGAACATTCGTCAAGGGACGCTCACAGCGCACTCCATCCCCAAGGGCGATGCGCTGGTCTCGCAACTCGTCGTTCCTCACGAGGGGGCGTTCACCATCACCGTGACGCCGACCGGCCCCTCGCCGGCGCGAACGCTGCGTTTGCAGGCAGGCGCCGAGGTCATCGTCGGCAACATGGCCGCAGGCGGCGTGTACGAGCGCGCGGTTCCGCCCGAGGATCCTCAGTACAGTCATTTCCGGATCTACGAGAAGCTCAGCGTGAACGTCGTGACCCTGCCTGCGCCGTCGTCTTTGAGTGCGCTTTCGGCACCGGACACGAATCACTGGTTCTTCGTCGATCAGCGCGGGATCAGTCTGGACACGGCCTGCACGAACACGGGCTGCTGTTGAGCTCACTGCGCCGGTGGATTGGCCGCCGGCGCAGTGCCTCAGCCGATGCGTTTCCGTACGGCCGCGGCGAACGAACTCATCGCCTGATCGGCGTGGAACGCAGGCGAATCGAGAAGCTGAAAGATGTCCCTGCGCATCGCGCCGGCTCGCACGCCGGCGAGCGACGCATAAAGCCCCTCCACGACTTCGCGAAAGAGCGGCGCGGGCATCGCGCCCTTCGCCCAGGTGATGAGGCACTCGTCAAAGCGCTCGCGGAAGCTCCGCTGCACATCCGCAGGCAGCGAAAACGTGCTGTTGATGCTGCCGTGGACATCCGCGAGGAAGCTGCAGAGCGCGTTGGCGGACCCGCGGCCGGAGGCAGCGGACAGAACGAGCGGTCCGATCCTGGCCACGCCTTGGTCAGCAACGACGTCGACTGAGAAGTCCTCGAGACGGTCCGCGATCCCTCCTTCGCGAAGGAACACGAACGTCGCGAGCATGCCTGCCGGCGAGCCGCCTTTCGCGATCCAGTCGCGCATGGCACTCAATGCTTCAACGGCGTCGTTCATCACCGCCAGATACACGAGCGCTTCTTCGAGCGCGGCCAGAATCGGTTGTTGCCGTGCGAACAGCTGATTGGCACGGTGTGAGAGGCCGCGCCCGCGCGCGCGAAGGCGTTCGACCCTTCGGCTCGACGACGACGCTGCGCGATCGCGGTCCGCCTTCTCGGCGAGTATGAGGAACTGGTGGATGGCCAGAATGGAAGGAGCGCAATGCTCGATTGCGATCTCGCCCAGATGCTCCATCGCCGCAACCTCGGGGTGGTCGCCGAGCTGCGAATAGGCGGCGATGGCAGTCACGAGCCGGTCCCGCGAGCTGTTGTCGAGCTCATTCGGATCGGCGGAGGCAAGGTCTTCGAGCGCGCGGAGCGCGGCCTTTGTGTATTTCTCGATCCCGCTGGCCAGCACTCCCTGTACGACGCGGCCGACCAGCGCGCTCAGAATGACTCCCGCTCTGCTTTCGACCCATTCGCGCCGGATGAGAGGAAGCGAGATCGCGGCCGGATCGATCGCACCGATTCTGCCGAGAATTTGGGCGGCGAGAATGCGGAGAGAGATGCTCTCCTGCTCACTCTCCGCCAGCTTGCGAAGCACGGGTGCGACGGCCGATAAGATGCGCCGATTGTGGTGAAGGAGCGTTTCCCAAAGTTCGTTCGCGCGCGCATGGATCTTGAAATCGACGACGTCGCTCAGTCCGTAGGCGTCTTTCCGGATCACCGCCTGACAGCGCTCCAGCAGCGAGTCGTCCGTCAGCGATGCGCCGCTCGTTTGGCCGAACACGTCGTCGTTCGCCGAATCACCGGCGGGGGCGCGCCGACGCGGAAACATCTCCGCGTCGTTCTTGATCCGCTCTGCGATGGCGCGGCGCAGATGCTCGAAGTCGGACCATGAAACCGGCTCACTGGACGGCGTCGCGCGCGTGAGGGTCAGGGTGAGCGCAAAGCACCACGCATCGACGTCCGAGGGGAGCTCGCGCGCAAACCACACGGACGCTTTGTCGAAGCGCTCGAGGGCGCGGTCGAGATCGATCTCCTGACGCAGAAAGTCGTCGATGAACGCGTAGATCCGCGGAATCGTTCGCAACTCCTGGATCAAGCGGGCGCGATTCTCCGCAATCATGGCCACCCGCTCGGAGTGCGATTCGATCCGCGTGGCATGCCATCGCAGCTTTCGCTCGATGCCAGCATCAAGGGCATCCGGAGTCGGAGCAGGTGGCTCGTGACACGGTACGCATTGAGCGAGGCGTCCCCGAATCGGCTCCAGGTCGAGGTTCGCGGTGGTGAAGATCCAGTAGGCGTTGCTCTGCTGCAGCATGGCGGTGAGCTGATCCCACGCGGCATGATCCGCCGTGAAGAACGTGATCAGATCGTTGTTTCTCTTCTCGAAAATGTCTGCGAAGACGGTCACCCGATCGCCGAACGCAGCCTTCTCGTCTGCCGTCTTGCGAGGAAGGATCCGGATTCTGCGCTCCAGCGGTCCGACGATCAGCGGTTCCCGAGAAGCTTTCTTCATGCGGCGCATGCGAATCGCGAGGCATTTTGCGACGCTGCTCTTTCCGCTGCCGCGGTCTCCCGTGAGCAGAACGACTCGCCGTTCCTCCAATTGCTGCAGGACTCTCGACGTCCACGCTTCGTCGAGGATGACCAGCGCCTCGATCTCTTCGGCGGATTTCTCGGTCAGCGCCGCGGCCATTTCGGCGGAGAAGGTCTTCGTGTCGCCAGGGTCGTCGAAGTAATGATTGAGATTGAGGACGTTGGCGATGTTCGTTTGGGCGGAGTTGTTCGTCCCGATGGCCGAGCTCATCTTCGCGTCGATCGACGTGTCGAGAGGTGGCGAAGGCTGCTTCTCATCGGCAGCCGAAGATGGCGGGATCGGATCGTCCGGCACAGAAGGCGGATCGAAACTGGTGTCCATGCCGCGACTCACTGGATCTCGTTGCGGAGACGATCCGCGTCGGTGAACTTCTTCAGGTAGTCGAACTGCTCGACCCGCAGGCCGCCTCCGGATCGGAGCGCCTCGACGCGTGAGCGATGCTGCTCGACAACCACGGTCGCCGCAGCGCCGTCGAGCAGCAGTTCGCCGACGAGATGGAGGATGGCGGATTGCAATTCCTGTTTCCTCTGAATCGGCCAGGGCATCTGCGCAGTTTGTACGAACATTTCCGCCAGCACGGCGGCCACGCCATTCTGTGCCGATGCGGCGAGCAGCGGGATCGCCTCGCTGACGGCGGGAAGGGTTCCGTCAGAGACCGCGCGCATCTGCCCGACGGCGGTCTGCAGCGTCGTGAATGCCTGGAGAAGCTCGGCCGGTGTGCGGATCGCGCCACCCGCCGTGCCGATCGCGCCCTCTGCCGCGGTAGCGACGGCGGCGGCGATGCGGCGATTGTTCGTCAGCCGATCGACAGCGATCTGCAGGTCGGCGCCCTTCAGCGCCTGCATCTGCTGAAGAGTCTGAATCTCGTTGTCTCTATACGTCTGCCGCAGGCGCTCCTCGTGCTGGTGCTCGCTGCGCAGGTTGGTCGTCTTCGATTCTTCGGTGATTTTCAGTCTGTCGTAGTTGGCTTCGCGCTCATGGATGTCGATCTGCTGCTCGATCGCGGCCTCGTGCCGGGCGTCCGCGAAGTCCTTCTCATCGAGCTCGCAAGTGAGCGCGAGATCGCTGATGGTCAGCCCGTAGCGGGCGGCAAACTGTCCCAGCAGCGCGGATGTAGAAGCGATGACGTCCGCGGACAGTTCTCGAAATTCATGACGGATGCTGATCCAGCTTTTCGACGCGAACTCGTACTGCAGCCTGGCCCCGATCTCTTCCCGCAACTTGCGCAACGGATCGTCATTGCGCCGCATCACGAGCAGACGCGGATCACTGACCGCGTACGCAAGGGACGTGACCAGCATGAATGTGTGTGCCTGAACATCCATCTTCACCGGCGTCGCAAATCGCAGGCGCAACTCCGGATCGTTCGTCACTGCATATGCGAAGTAGTTCGTGCCGCCGCGGCCGCGTAGCCATTTGAAAAGATCGATTCTCGATCTCGGCATGCGCATGCCGGGCTCGATCTCGAAACGGAACTCCTCACCTGCTTCGCCGATCTTTTCGAAGATGACGACGGTGTGTCCTTCGAGCGGGTCCACGGTATGGGGCTTGATGATCTTGTGAGCAAAGGTGAGGTTCTCCATCATGCGCGGGACTCCTTTGGCGGGCTCTCTTCCTCGCTGGCGAGCAATGAATCGATGATGAGCGTAGTGGCAGCTACGGTTTGTCGCTGTTGTTCGAGGGTTGCGGCATACTGCAGCAGCGATTGGTGCCAGTAGTGGTCGATGGCACCGTCCCATGAGAGATCGCGTACAAGCATGCGCGCGCGTTCTGGATCGTCGATGCTCCTGCAATGGAGGAGAAAGCGGCGGCGTGCCCCTAGCTGCGTTTCGAGCTCCCCGAGCAGTCGTTCGCCGAGGACTCCGTATCCCGCGTTGAACAGCGCGCGGAGGGTTCGCAGGGAACCGTCGGTCGAAGGGTCGTCACCGGGCTCGGCGAACGGGCGCGACGCGACGCAGAGCTCCTCCACGTCTCGAAGGCGCTTCTCGATCGATTCCGCGTCGCCAGCATCACGCTTTAGAAGGAGCGACGACGCCATTCGCGTCACGAGCCTGGCAATGTTCGTGGCCAGGAGATACCGCTGTTCAAACATGCATTGCCGTGCGGCGTCGATGAGCTGGCAGAGAGACGCCACCGTCGGCAAAGTGCGGAGGCGTGAGACCTCGGCTCGATCATGGATGGTGTGGATCACGTCATCCGCACCGTCAATCGCGGTGACGGATCGCAAGAGCTCACGAATGCTGGCGACGGTGGTCTCGTATCTGCGAAGGTGCCGGATGGCCTCGCGGAAGCGCGCTCGGTTCACCGCCCGCGATGCGTCGTGCAGCGCGCTCGAGCGGGATTGCAGCAGATCGGGATTCCAGAGACGAATCGTGTCGGTGCGCGGGAGGAGATCGAGCGTCGAGCTTCCGACGTCGTCGAGCGCGCGCCGGATGGCGAGCTCGAGTAGCTCCGGTGCGAGTTTCCCGTACTCGTGGCGCCATAACAGCCGGTCGAGTCGGGTGCTCATCGAGATCCCGATCCAGCGGCCCGCTCTCCTCCGGAGAAGTAGAAGCGGATCTCGATTCTGCGATTCTGCGCATCGCGGTGGCCAAGCGGTCTGGTGTCCGCATAGCCATTGGCGGACACCGTTTTGCGAGCGAGCGGCGGCGCCACACCTTCGGTCAGAAAACGAAGAACCTCCAGTGCGCGCGCGGACGAAAGCTCCCAGTTGTCTCGCGGGTACTGAGCCCGGCGCATGCGCCGGCTGTCGGTATGCCCTTCGATCTGAATCTGGTCATAAGTCGCCGAGCCGGTAGTGGCATCGACCGCGTGAACGACGCGAGCGAGCCGCCGTAACATCGTTTCTCCGCGATCCTGCAGTCTGTACTCCGCGGAAGGAAAGAGGATCTCTTCGCCAAATGTGACCTGGAGCAGGTTGACGTCGGACGAGAAACGGATCTCCTCTCGCTTGATGTCGTCGGCGAATTCCTGGTTGAAGACTTCGGTGAATCGCTGCTGTTTCTGCCTCGCGATCTCGGCGGCGAGGGTGGCCGGATTGACGTTCTGCTGAAGGAAGTGGATCAGCATGAAGAACATGAGCAGCGACGTGAGCATGTCGATCATGGCCGGCCAGAAGTTGACTTCGGTGTCGATCAGGGACCGTCGCAGCTCGCTCGTGTGCATGACTTTCACTCTCAGACGATGCGCGTCATGACGAACACGACGACGAGGACGACGGCTGCCCCTGCCGCTGCAAACCCGATTCTTCCAAAGCGCATCCACGGGTCGCTGTGAATCGCGTGCGAAACGCGATCGAGGGTGGCCTGTTGTGTTTGCATTGCGCTCGTGATCTGGGTCAGCGTGCTTTGGTGCGTCTGGCGGAAGGCATTCAGGACCTGCGGTAGCTTGTCCGTCAGACCGATCACTGCGGTATTGACGTGCGTGAGGGCGCCGATGACGTTCGTGATCTCACCGGCCATGCCTTGCAGCGGCGCTGTTGCGGCGCGACGGGTGATCGTTTCGATGTTCTCGATCATCGTCGCGAAAGCCTTCTCCACCGCCGCCATCTGCTCGGCCGACCGGGTCTGTTCGGAAGCCAGCGACTTGAGCTGCTCGAAGGAGTCCCCCAGTTGGGTGGACAACTTCTCCCACGGCGTCTCGTCGTCGAATGCCGGAACCGTCGCCGGCAGTAGCTCCTCGGACGTGAAGCGCTCCATCAGGTCGTGAAAGTGCGATTGCGCACGCGCCATCGCGAAGTTGAGCGTGGAAACGATGATCGAGAAGCACAGGCCTACGAGCGTCGCGGAGAACGCGGTTTTCTTGCCGGCGAGAATGCGTCCGAGGCTGCTGACGGAGCTGGCCCATTGAGCGGCATTGGCGTCGGTCCTCGTACCGGGAAGAGCCTGCTGAATGTCGACGACCATCATGGACAGGCCGATGAAGGTGCCGAGGAGGCCGAGCATCATCACCAGGCCCACGACGTACGCTGGAAAGGAGATCGACCAACTGGCGCTCTCCTTCAGCATCGTGCTCTGCTGGAGCGCGTCGACGTTGACTCGCGCGCGCGCCTGCCTCATCTGCGCGATGGTGCGCAGACGATCGCCGATCAACGTCTGCGGCGGTATACCTTCCGATAGCTCGTGAAGCTCGATGAGAGGCGATGCGGAGGGCCGGGCAGGGGCCGTCTCTGCAGCGTTCTCGTCCGTGGAGGGCGTGTCGCTGCTGCTCAATGCCCGTGCTGCTTGTGCGCGCTGCATCCGTCCGCGAACGGTTTCCAGCCAGTTCCGTTCCGTGCCGCGATACCGGGAGGCATGCCACAGCGCGCAAAGGCACCCGGCGATTCCGAGGCCGATGATGAGCAGGATGACTGCTTTCCCGCTGCCGGTGTTGTTCTCCCAGAGGAGCCGCGAAAGCTCGGTCATGTTGGCCTCAGCGTTTGCCGCGGACGTTGGCGACGGTGAACTGACCGGTGGTTACGTGTTTGACTTCGACGCTCGTGTGACCACTGGCGCCGGTGTTGACTCCATCGACGTTGTCGGCGATGAACGTATCCGCATTAAGTGAGTCCATCTTGATGGCGAGCAGAGGTGTGGCCACGGGTCCTGACGGCTGCGCGTCGGACGGGACAGCCCGAGGCGGCAATGCGGCAATGAGGCGAGCGACGCCGCTCTCCCAACTCCCGTACATGTCAATGCTGGCCAGTTCCCGCAACGTACCCGTGCCCATCGGGAGAAGAGGCAGATCGCATCGCGTCAGCTTGACAGGGACGAGCCGGAAATCGTCGGCAACTGAGGCCGTGATCTGTTCGATCGCGAGAAGCAACTCGCCCATGTCGTACGCCGGCGGCGCGCCGTCCCGGGACGAGAAGCAGACCACGAAGCACGCGGCGGTCGCCATCGCATTGCGAAGTGCCGTTTCGAGAGGTTGGCCCGGCGGTACCGTGTGACGATTGACCGCCAGGGTGAATCCGGCATCTGTGATTGCTCGTGTCAAACGCTCCGCGAACACAGCGTCTGCCGCGGCATACGACACGTAGATCGATGGACTGTTCATGTTCCTCTCCCTGCACGACTCTTGCGGATGGACGGACGAAACGTGTTGTTTGCTCACCGGCGGGCGGATCAGGCCCTCGTCGAGGATTCGACCAGCGGGACGCCTTGCGCCTCCGGCTGGGCTTCCGAGGCCGCGACCTCTTGCCTGAAGAGCATTCGATTCGATGCCGCGATCGTGAAGCCCGCCGTTTCGTCAGGCGGCTTGTCCGCGAGCACGGCCTCGAAGAACATCGATTCGATGCGCCGGTCCCGATCGCTGAGGGACTGCTGCCTTTGGAGGTTGTACGCGATCTGCGCACGCAAGCAGAGCGCGATCGCGACGATCACGAGGTACGACGCGAACCCGCGGTCGAGCATGCTGATCAACCATGCGGCGAGCAGGATCAGTCCGGGCTCTAGCCACTTCTCGATGACCTCATCTGGCACGAACTGCCGGACGATCGGGATTCTGGTCAGGTGCGAGATCCCAGCCGACTCGCTATGCCAGAGAACGGCGGCACGATTTCGTTTCCTTATGACCCATCGATGATAGGCAAAACAGACCAGGACCGCGGGGCCCCAGATCGCTCGCCAGAACAACGTCTTCGGGCTGCCGGCCAGAGCGGCGAAGGCCGTGAACGTGCTGAACACCGACGCGCCGACGAACCAGTTGACGAGCGTCATGAAGCGCTCGCCGAAATTGAACCGGATGAGCGTGAAGACGTTCACGGCGATGCAGTCGAAAAACCAGCGAGCGAGTACGGTGAGCGCGTCGATGAACTTGAATACGTCTGGCATGAAAGTGCGCGCGAGTTCGGAGGGTTCCTTCCCGAGATTCATGCTTTGGCTCCTTTCTGTTTGCGTCTGTTTGGGTGGTGTCGCGCCAATGGAAGAATGCATGGCCATTTGCGAGACACCACACTAGACGGACGCGATCGTTCCGTTTTGCGACGATGCGCGTGTGCGCACCGTTATGTCGTTCAGCGAGGCCGTCTGATATCCTCAGAGCCATCCCCAATAACGCAGGAGTGCAGGATTGACGGAGCCCGCCGTAGTCATCGACGCATCGACGAGAGTGAAACGTGCACGCGCAAAGCGGGCTCTCTATCCCCGCGGCACTTGGTTCGTCATCCGCGACGCTCGCGCCGCGCAGGTTGTTTGGTACGCGCTCGATCAGTGGGATCTGGATGCCGAACTGGCAGATCTCGATGACGGGTTGCAGCTCGGCGAGGCCATCAATCTGGAGTGCTACCGCGCTGACGTTCTGAAAGCGTGGGATCCCGAGAATCGGCGGTCACGAGAAGCCCCCGCGGTGGTGTTGGACGGAACGGAAGTCGTCGGTATCGTGCCAGGCCGAACGAAGGCCGTCATTCCGGGCGTCTATCGGGACTGGATGCCGGCACTCCGCGACGTCGATGCTGCGCTTCTGCCTTCGGAGGCGTTCTTCGCATGGCCTTCAGTGACGGCACCTTCGGCGGCGCTGCCCGGCGAGGGGATCGTGCTCACGATCGTTCTCTCGCAACAGGAGCAAGCGACGGTTCTGATTCGTGTCCCGCTCTCACCCGGCGAGAAGGAGCTCGATCTCGATATCGACATCGCGGCAATCGGATTCGACGCACCGGCAGGATGGCAACACACGCTGCGCGTTTGCGCCGAGCAACGCCTGCATTCGATCTCCGTTCCGCTTCGCGTGCGCGACGACGCTCGTCTTGGCCTGGCGTTGGTGCATGTAGCGTTTCTGAGCGGCGGGATGGTCTGTGGCAATACGACCTGTACGATTGCAATCGGTCCGGGTGATTCCGCACCTGCTTGCGGCGAAAGCTCGCCGTGTGTTCTGCCGGGAATCGATGAAGAACCCGCTGATCTGGTCGTGCGGATCAAGAAAGCCGACGGCGACAGCTCCACGGGGCGCTATGTCTGGTCCATGACCTCGACCCGCGCCGCGATCGATCGCCGTCCCTTCTCCATCGACCTCGGCGACGACGCGCGCACGTTCGCCCGCTCGCTGATGCACGACGTGGTGGATAGCGACGGCTCGGCGCTGCTGGAGCCGGTGCTGAATGCGATTGGGAAAGAGATCGCCGCGCACGTCCCCCCCGAGTTCTGGAAAGCGCTTCGTGCCGTGGCCGGCGTCGCACCTGAAGGCCGGCCGCCGTCGGTACTTCTATACAGTGCAGAGGAGTTCGTGCCCTGGGAGTTGGCGTTCATGGACGAGCCGCTCTTTGACGGGCCGCCGCACCTCGCTGCTCAGGCCATCGTCGGACGTTGGCTCCACAGTCAAAGCGGGGTCGTCCCCGCCCGGCCCCCGTCAACGATCTCGCCGCAGGATGTCGCGGTTCTCTCTCCCGACTATCAGACGCGCAGTCGTCCTCGACTCGAACGCGCTCTCGCCGAGGCGAGCTACATGGTCGAGACGCATGGGGCCATTGAAGTGAATGCAACGGAGGATGAAGTCCGACGTCTGCTCGACGCAGAGCTTGCGCGCAGCGATGGATCGCCGGCCGAGATCGGCGTCGTTCATTTCGCCGGCCATGCCGCCGCCGATCCGACGCGACCCGGTTCCGCCGGACTCTTTCTCGTGAACGGCAAGCGTCTCAGTCCGCGAGTCTTTGCCGCTTCGATGCTGGGCCGCCGGTTTGGACCCCTTCTGTTCATCAATGCTTGCGAAGCGGGCATGCCGCAGCGGCTACTCGATGACAATGCGGGCTTCGCCGGAACCTCACTGCGCGGAGGATTCCGTGGATTCATCGCTCCTTTGTGGATCGTCGCCGACACTTCCGCCGGAGAGGTCGCGCGCCGCTTCTACGATGCAACGCTCGGTGATGTGCCACAACCGGTTGGTGGCGTCCTTCGCGACATTCGTCGCTCGGCCAACGCGAATCGCGATGCGACCTTGTTGTCGTACGTGTATTACGGTCACCCGCACCTGTTCCTCCGCCCCGGCGCGAAGGGGGTCATGTGACGCTGCCGTGGCTCGCTCCCCTTTCCGCCGCCGGCGAGATCGCCTTCTTCGATCCGTTCGCTCTCCATGCGCGCCTCGATTTCGATTTCAACGATCGTGACTCCTATCCGATGAATTTTCCCGTTCTCGTTCACGAATACACCCACTACCTGCAGTCCGTGTCGACCGTGTACGGTTTGCTCCGCGTGCTGGACTGGATCCGCACCGGAGTGCGGCTGGCCAGTGTGCTTCCCCGGATGTCGTCGATTCGCATCCCTCTGCTCCGATCGTGGAAGAGCAGGAGTTGTCCTGCTGCACTCCGCGCGCAAATGGAAGTCATCGCCGATCGGATGGATCTCAATCACGATCTGGAACAACCGGATTCTCTCCAGATCACTCCGGACATCGCGTTCGGGCCGCTGCAGATCGGGACCGTGAGGTTCTCCGACGGAGAGCAGCGCATGGCTGCGTTGGTGCGCATGAGCGAGAAGGTCTCGATCCCAATCGGTGCGCGAGCACTCGCTGAGGGAATGTCGGCGAGTGTGCAACGGATCTGGGAGGTGGAGCCACGAGTCGACGGTGTGCTCGCGAGGCTGGATCCGGCGGTCTCCGGCTGGTACACCGCCACCCGGATGCTCCTCGGCGAGATCATCGGATCCGATCGCGACCTCGACTACATCAACGCATTCGTCTGTGACATCGCAATGATGACCCGCAATCCGCTTTCTTCGTTCGTCATGGCGGCAATGGTGATGATCACCTCTGGCGCCAAGACCAAGGAAGACGTCGTTTCGGTCGTTCGCGAGGCTCTTCGGGAACTGGTGACACAGGAGACGGAGGAAACCCGCGTAGAGATCGCGGAGATGCTGAGTCGCCTTGCGGAGAGCACTGAGTCCTTCGGGCGGGCCATGCGACGCTTGTTGACGTCTTCGGACGAGTTGCTGGTACGCCGTTCTGCGGAGCCTGGCTTTCCTGTCCACACCCTCTTCAACCGCGAGCTCGGCTCAATGCAAACGCTGCTGCAGCAGTACCCGCTCCCGAGCTACTTCTATGGCGGGAAATTCATGTCCTGGCATGGAGACGAAGATCTCGCGCGCCTCGGGGAGGACCTCCTGATGATGGAGCACGCGATGCGCATCCTTCTGTACGGACCCGATACTGGTGCTGCCTGTCCGCTTACGGAAAGCAGCACGTGCGGTGCGCCGAAGACGATCCTCTGCGGCGCCGCGCCATGGCAGATCAACGTCGATGCAGACGGGATGATCTGCGCTTTCGGCGCCGCGATGGCGACATTCGGCACCTTAGGGAAGATCATTGAATGAGGCGCGATGAGCGTTTCAAAGAACGAACGGCACCGTAGTCGCGCCACTGCTACCCTGTCGAGCACCGCATCCCGGAGCGATCCACTCGCCAGCGCGGGCCAGTAAGTGTCCCGCGTTACGCATCGGCTGAGCCTAGTTCGCCGATCTCCTGCTCGCCACGGCCGAGTTGCCCTGGACGTTGACGCTTTTCACCGCGGCGGCGCGACCGACGCGGTTGGCGGACGTGGATTCGGCGAGTTCTTTTCCCGGGACGTTCAATTCACTGCGACTCGTTCCGCTGGGTCATGTGCGCTCTCACGTTGCTCTTCTTTGAGCTGTTCCGCCAATTTGCTGCGCATACCCGGCGGGGAGGACGGTGGTGCCAAACATTGGTCTCACTTCGCCAGGTGCGTGTATGTCTTTCGCGCTCCTTCGAACTTCTTGCCGGTGGCTCCGGTTCCGGCTCCTTCCCAGACTGCGAGTGGGGCGTAGTGGTGCTGGATGCCGTGCGGGGCGACCTGGGCGGGCAAGGAACCGTCTTTGGGCCAGATCACGTCGCCGGTGGCCGAGCGGGCGGGGATGAGCCAGTAGTCGCCGGTGCGGTAGCGGGGGGCCTTGCCGGGGATGGAGAACTGGACGCTCACGCCGTCGGCGAGGTCGATCCATTGGGTGGCGGGGTCGCTGGCGAGGCGGATCTCGATCGGCTTCGTCGCCCAGCGACGCAGGATGGTGCGGCGTGGGCTGCCGGTCTCGATGGGGTTCTTCAGCGGCGCGTCGACGGTGATCTCCAGGCGCGAGCGATCGACGGCGATGACTTGCACGAGGTCGTAGGCTTTGCCCAGAAGCGCGGATTCGTCGTCGACGACTTCGACCCAGTCGCCGATGGAGATGGCCGTGCGGTCGTCGCGGCCGAGGGAGTCGAGCTCGATGGTGGTGCCGTCGATGTCGCGCACGGGGTAGGCGATGGAGGCGTTGTCGCTCGACCACTTGAACGTTGCCTTCGGTTCGGCCTTCGATCCCACGTCATGGATCTCGACGCGGTACAGGCGGTTGTCGCCGCGATAACGCGCCTCGGGCGAGACGATGCAGGGATCCGTGTCTGTGTTCTTCACGGCTTGCACGCGGAGGAGAATGCGCGGGTCGAGCACTTCGTGCAGCGCGTCTTTCGGGTCGAGGCGCTCGAAGGTCGAGGCGTTGTCGTCGGTCTTCTCCAGGATGCGCACCTGCCAGACGATCACCGCACGGCTGGCCGTGTCGGGGCCGAGCAGCGCCACTTCGCGAAGCGAGTCGTCCTCGGCCGCGGAGAGGTGACGCTCCCACACGTCGAGGTAGACCAGGAACTCTTTCGTCGCGTCGAAGTGCTGCGTGTTCGGCTGAATGCCGGTGGGAAAGTACGGCTGTTCGCTGTAGAGGATGCCGTCGGCGGAAACACCCTGTGCATTTCCTGCCCGCAGCGCGTCGGCTCCGGGCGGCTTCTCGTTCGCGGCCAGGATGCCGTCGACGTAGTAGTGGCCCCAACCGATGCGGAAGCGCGGCGGCGCCGCGGGCTCGACCTTGATCTCGAACGCGGTGCCCACGCCGCCGTGCGGTCCGATGATGTCGCGCACGGCGGTGCGCAACGCGCGCAGCGTGGCCTCGGTCTGCTCATTCGAGTCGGAGTCGAGCTGCACCCGGCCCTGCTGCAAGAGGACGCGCGACACGCTGTCGCGGGTGAAGAGTGGGTTCAGTGAGAAATCGCCATGCATGATCGGTCTCCTCGGCCGGCTACGCCGGCATTGCTTGGTGCAGCTTCGCGTAAGTGACGGTTCGCTCGACTCGCTGTTGTCAGTTGCCGGTTCTCAGTTGTGGGCGATCCATTCCTGGCGCGATCAGGCGCAGACAACCGACCACCGACAACTGACAACCCAGCCCACCGGACACGTTCCTTCGGGGCGCTGTACGGCCGTATCGGCTCAATCGGCATAGATCACTCCCGTCTCCATCCCAGCGGGGGTCGAGTCGTCGAGGCGCGCGCGCAGGTTGGCGACGCGTTGGGGCAGATACAGGTCGTGAAATGCGCCCATCTCGGACTGGTCTTCTGCGCCGCGGGTGATCTCGTCGGCGCAGTCGAAGTCGAGTTGGCAGTAGTCGGGTGCGCCGTAACGTTTGCTGCTGAAGCGTGGGGCGACACGGCGCCGCTCCTGCGCCACCAGCGCCGCGGCATCTTCGTTCGTGAGCTTCGCTTTCGCGCGAGCGCCGGCGTCGACGAGATCGGGCTCGCAGTGATAGCGGCGCGGTGTGCGTGAGCCGGGTCGGACGTAGCAGAAGCGGATGCACCCGATCTGCCGGCGCGCGACGCGGACTTCGCCGTCGAAGATCGAGTCCTCGCCGAGGGTGATGGCGTGCGTGAGGATCCGCCCGAAGACCGTGCAGCGGAGGATGCGCATCGAAGCCCAGGCGAAGCCGCCGCCCGGACCCATCACCGCTTCGAGCTCGTTCGAGGTCGCGTCGAGGATCGAGTCGCGCAGCTCCAGCGCCAACGGCTCGGACTCCGCGGTCTCGTTGTGAATGGAGATCGAACCGGTGATGGTGTGGTCGACGAGCAGGCTGCCCGCGAGATTGCGCACGTCGATGCTGGCCTCGGCGGGCCGCATGGGATCGCAGTTCGGTCCGATCATCCAGCCCGGCACCAGCGTGCAACGGCGGATCACCACGCGCGCGGTGGGCGGCGTCTCGCCCGTGCCTTCGATCTGCACCGGACGTCCCGCGAGCAGGATGCCGTCCAGCGTGAAGCGCGACTTCTCGTTCAGCGTGACGTGCAGCGCTTCCCCGCGGGAAGGATGACGGTCCAGGACGGCGATCACCGGGCGGCAGCGATTGGCCGCGCGGATCTGCAGCGTCGCGTGCTCGGGCACGTCGAAGGAAAGGTTCTCCGCGTAGACGCCGCTATCGGCGATCTCGATGACCGCGTGCGCATGTGCGTCCGACTGCCAGCGCTCGCGCGCGGCCTCGATGGTCGTGAACTGTTCGTCCGCGCCGACGCGATAGAGCACGGCCTTGCGCGGTTGGGTGAGTGTGCGCGCGTATTCGCCCGCGCCGATGTCCGCGCTGAAGCCGTAGTGATACGAGACGCTCACGCCGGTGTCGCGATCGCGGGCCATGGCGAAGCGGCCCAGTTTCGGATCGACGGCGATCTTCCCCTCGGGCGGCCGGTATCTCCAGTCCGAGAGGTCGGCCGCGATGATGTCCGCGGCAGGCACGGGCGCGTCTTCGTCGTCGAACCAGATCACGACGCTCTTCGCCGACCCGTCCGCGTTCAGTCCGTAGTAGTCGCCCAGGTTCTGCTCGAAGGCGCGACGGCGGATCGGCTTCGGCACGTGCAGCTCTCCGGCGATCGAGGTCGGATCGCTCTCGCGTACGGCCTTGGTGAAGAGCGGCGCGTCGTTGCCCAGCACGCTGAACGTGTAGAAGAAGTAGCCGCCTCCGCGTTGGAGGTAGTACGCGGGCGCGTGCGTCACGGAGTAGGCGCGCAGGCGCCAGATGTGCGCGCCGGCGTTGGGAATGTTGTGCCAGCCCTGTCCGCGCTTCGCGTTGACGCCGCGCAGGTCGGCGGTGTGCGCGCTGCGGTCGAAGGGCGAGTCGATGAGGTCGAGGGCGTCGAGGTCGCGCAGGTCGGCGAGGCGTCCGCGCTCGGGACGGAGATGGTTGAGCGACTGCATACGGGCCAGGATGGTGAAGAACTCCACCGCGCGCGCGGGGAAGCCGGCCGAGTCGTTGGCCAGCGACTCGAGCGTGGCCAGCGTTCCGCGCCGCCGCTTCGCGCGCACGAAGTTGGCTACGTCGCGACGCGGCGTGATGAAGCGGTTGCGCATCCGCTCCTCGGCATCCGCGGGATTTCCCGGCGACCCGGCGGAGTGCACGATCTCGTAGCCGACCAGATCGCCGAGGTACGGGACGAGCCAGTCGTCGGCCGTCTCGATGAACCAGTTTTCGTAGAGGCGCGCGATGTCGTCCTCGACGAGTTGCACCTGTTCGCCGATCGCGCGCAACAGATCGCGCAGGGGATGGCCTTGCTCGCTGTCCTTCTGGCGGTAGTAGACGGGCAGCAGTTCGTAGAGGCGGTCGGTGGGGATGGCGGCGCTCATCGCGGGATCTCCGTGAGGATGAACAGGTCGGACAACGCGGCGGGGAGGTAGGCGATCTCCGCGGGGACGATCTCGCCGCTCTTCTCGTCGAGATGCGCCAGGCGCGGCAGGATGGGCTTGACGGTCGTGATGACCGGGAGTCCACTCCAGAATCCGGTCTTCTCGGGATCGCCTTCCTGCGGTTCCCCTTCCGGGGGGAACACGTGCGAGGCGTCGATGGGACCGAGGCTGGTGAGCTCGACGAGCTCGACCCCTTCCACGTTCTGGATCGCCGTGATCACTTCACTGGGGAAGACGCGCTGCCCGAACGCGCGGCGATCGTAGGAGAACGCATCGAGCAGCGTCGCGCGGATCGTCGGCTGTACGGCGGACCAGAGATAGTCGGGATGGATGCGCACGCCCGCGCTGCCGGCGATGACGATCTTCTCGCGCAGCGACACGGCGAAGGGCTGGTAGGGATCGCCGTATTTGCGCAGGGCGATGAGGAGATTGCGGTAGAGGTCGGAGGTGGGATCGATCTCGATGTCGTCCGTGCCGCCGATGGTCACGTGGACGACGCGGCGGCGGCCATCGGACAGCGCGACGGCCGCGGCTTTGGCGATGCCGGCGAACGTGCGCGCGAAGTCCGCGTAGTCGCGCACGGAGACGATGCGCCCGAGGGCTTGCAGCGCGACGGGCACGTTTCGACGTGCGTCGTCGCGCGACTCGGAATCCGCACCGCCGGTGGCGGCGAGCGGGTTGAGCACTTCCTTCACGCCGAGGGGACGGGAGATCGCGGTGGCGATCTGGCCCGCGCGGACATTGCCCGGCCTGCCGATGCCGCTGCGATAGATCGCGCGTACGTTGTCGGGACCAGTGGGGATGCGCGAGCCTTCGCGGCCGTTGCCGAACACGACGGAGGTCTTGCCTGCGTCGTCGGTCTTCGTGACGAAGACGCGATCGGTGGCTCCCGTTCCGGCGAGTGAATCTGTCTCGTGCCACAGCACGTCGTTCACGCGCACGGCCAGCGTGGACTGCGCGCCGGCGGGAGTGGGCGAGGGCACGAACGTGAGCGGAGTCTGATGGAGCGTGAAGGTCTGCATCGGCTTGGAGGCGTCGCCTCCGCCGAGGATCTCGGTGCGCGTCTCGCCGTGCGTGGCCTTCGCGACGTTGGCCAGCACTTTCACCGTGTCGCGTTTGTAGCGGTAGGCGAGACCCTTCGGTGCGAGGTGCAGGATCGTGTACGACTTCTCGCCGCCGCCAGGCTCGAGCTTCTGCTCGACCGAAGAGACCATGGCCAGTTCCGCGATGGTGATCTTCGTGCCGAAGATGTCCGCGCGCTCGCCGGTGACGACGATCCAGCGACCGGGCTTGAAGCCGTCGAGGAACGACTCCAGCTCGATGCGCGTCTCCCCGCTCTCGAAGTCTTTGCCTACCTCGGTGAAGATCGGCTCCTCGGACAACGTGAGCTGTTCAGACTCGGCCAGCACGCTCGTGCCGCGCAGCACGAACATGGTGGGGTTGTCGTTCGGCCACCAGTTCGTATCGAGCAGCAGGCGCGTCGACTTTGCGCTGATCAGGTAGTCCGTGCGCGCACGTGTGTCCACGTCCTGGACGCGGGCCACGACGTACGGACCGGGCTCCAGACCATTGTCGCCCGCGCCCGGGGAGACGGCCACGAAGCCGCCTTCCACGATCTTGTCGGACGGCTCGGCCAGCCAGGCCACGTTCAACTTCTCGGCGCCGCTGATGTTGGTGTTCGGAGTGCTGGATGCTTCTCCGTCCTCGATGGTGACCCGGTCGAGCGGCGCGTTGTGACCGAAGAGCGGCGAGCGGCGGCGGAAGACGTACACGCTCTGCAGCTCGCCCTTGGGCGCATACGAGAGATTGCCGAGGGCCTTGTAGACGAGGTTCGCGATCCGCGGCCGGAACGTGCCCGCGAGCACGGCGCCGAAGTCGGAGCTCTGCGACAGCACGGCCTGCAGCGACTGCGGCATGGCCTCTTGCCCCGCGGGCGCGAGCGCGGGCGGTTCGGAGAGAACATCGAAGAAGCTGCGCCCCTGCGTGCCGCTGGCGGCCTCGGTCATCATCGACTCACCGGAGCTCGGCGACGGAGCCTCGACGATCTCCTCCACCATCTCCTCAACCGTCTCCTCGACAGGCGGCGCCGCCTTCTTCCGCGACTTCGACTTCTTGGACGCGGGCAGTACACGCGTCTCGGCGGAGACGCGCGCCTGCGGCGCTTCGTCCACGATCGTGGTCACGCGCGGATCGAGAGTGACCACGAGGCGGTCGTTCGCGCGATCGGCGTGCACGGACTTCACGCGACGCAATGCGTAGGGCTCCGCGCCCGTGAAGACGAAGAGCAGCATGTCGCCGGGATCGAGGCGCGTGTTGGCGCCGGCGAGCCAGAGCGTCTGCAGCGTGCCGATCTGCGCCTGCGCGATGAGTTGCGGTTTGGTCAGGCGTGGACGCAGCGCGTTCCACGCGCCGCGGGCCTCGATGTCTTCCGACGTCTCGAAGGTCTGCGGCCTCTCGTCCGCGCCGGGGATGCTCTGCGACTTCGAGCCGGCGGGGATGATCGTCTTCGCCTCATCGTCGACGGTGTAGGCGACGTACACGGTCGACGAGACGCCGGGCTTGAGCGAGTAGCCGACGAGGCGCGCCAGCTCGAGAATCGAGCGGCGCTCGGTGGCAGTGCGCAGGTAACCCTCGTTGAGGATGCGCTCCTGATAAAACGTGAGCACGTCGCCGACGGTGGCCCACGCGTCGAGCATGGCCAGCGCGGGATCGTCGCTCTCGCGCGTGGTCAGTTTGTGGAGCGAGTACGGAGTACTCGTGCCGATGGGAATGGTCAGCCGCCGGACCATGGCCTCGAGCATCGAGGCGTGCGTGCCCGCGCGATACCGCAACGCGGACAATCCCGGACGGCTCGCCACGGCCAGGTGAGGCCCGGCCTCGGCGAGACAGGAACAGCAGCCGCAACTCTGGCTCATCGTCCACCTCGCGCTTCGATGCGCAGAATGCCGTTCTCCGGAAAGACGGGATCGTGATCGAGCCGCGCCACCTCGGTGGGCCCGAGCCGGACGGACAGCGACGCCGTGGCCGGCGCGACATCGATCGTCCGCGCGTCGAGCCGCTCCAGCCGCTTCACCTGCACGGCCGTGATGCCGTCGAGCACCTGCACCGCGGCGATGATCCGGCTGGCGTGTACGACCTCGCCGAAGGTCAGATTGTCGGGATGAAAGAGGCCGCGCCGGCCATCATTGAGCACGCGACTGCTCAGCGCGTCGCGGACGGCGGCGAGGACGTGCGCGCGCAGATAGCGCGGGTCGATGCAGATCTCCACGTCGAGAAGCAGCGGCACGTACCGCGCGTCATCGAGACGCAGGTCGTGGCCCATGCGCCGCACGCGGTGCAGCGCGCCCGTGACCGTGTCGCGCAGCGGCGGGCGCATCGCGCCGCCGCCGAACGGATCGACGGCCACGTTCGCCTCGTACCAACTCCCGTTCCACAGCAGATTCGCCGCAGCCGACTGCACCTCGGGATTGCGCTCGGGATAGCGGAGGAACTGCGCCAGCGTCCCGTAGTCCTCGGCGATGACGGCGCGTTGCAGGTCCTTGCGGAACGCGAAAGGCGCGTACATCTTGACCTCGGAGACAGGTTCCGGATCCAGCGCACCGGTGGACGCCAGCGGATTGCGCACCGCGGCGATGGCGTCGATGAAGTCGCGGGAAAAGACCACGTGCACGATCGATTCGGGGCCGACCAGTCCCGCGCGTCCGTTGCCCGCGCGATACGTGGCCAGGAACGTCATCCCCACTTCGACCGCGCGTCCATGCTCGCCGTCGCCGAAGCGGAGGTGCGCGCGTCCGTCGTCGTCGATCTCGGCCACCAGCTCAGCGTCATCGCGGCCGCTCTCGAGCAGATCGGGCCGCGGTGTCCAGCGCTCCAGCAGCGAGCGGAGGTTGTCCGCGAGCGCCGCCAGCAACGCCGGATCTTCCGCATCGCCCGCCTCGAACAGCGCCGCGACGTCCGGACGCAGACGATTGCGCAGCGAGATGCGTGCGGGCGTCTTGGGCTCGAGCAGTTCCCCGGCCAGGAATCGCGGATCGCGGAGATCCTCGGGAGTGAACAGCGAAGACAGTCCGTCGAATGCGGGCGGGATGCTCGACGCGATCAAGGCCGGCAGCGCGGCACGCGGGTTCTGTCGCACGACGTGCGAGGCCGGCGCGTTCGGCGTGAGCGACTGCGCGAACGTGAGCGGCGCGTGCTCGAGCGTGGGACGGTAGCGACCCGGCGTGAAGACGATTTCAGAAAGATCATCCTCGCCTTCGCAAATCTCGGCCGGCGTGCGATCGGGCACGGGCGCGAGGGTCTCTTCGTGAATGGTCAGGCCGTGATCCGCGAGCACGAGGTTCGCGCGCGCGACGGCCAGTCCTTCCACGTAGTCGCACTCCTCGGGTTTGCCGATCGCGGACACGCACAGCGTGAACGGCATCGCGTCCTCGCGGCTCCACTCCACCTCGACCAGCGGCAGCTCGAAGAGCGGGTCGATCGTCTGCGTGACCTTCGTCAGTCGCACGACATGGCGATGCGCCGGGTCGGCGTCCGGCTCGTGGGTCTTGCCGTCGAAGTTGTCCTTCGACACCGTGCCCGCGCACGCCAGCTCTTCGAAGAGGAGGAAATCGCCGGGACGCAGATCGAGCTTTCGCTTCGGCGGCTCCGGCGGCGGATCCGGCGCGTAGCCCTTCTTCTTCTTTCTCTTCTTCGGCTTCTCGTCGTAGCCGTCGACTTCGTCTTCGTCGCAGTCCGGCGGCTTGGGCGACTCGATCCACCCGTCGACGAGCGTCGCGCGCGTGGCGCCTTTCGGGATGCAGCACTCCTGATTGCCCCAGGTGTAGATGGCGATGAGGTTGTGCGCAACCAACAGGCGGATGGCCTGACCGTCCGTCAGCGGCTCGAACGGAACCCAGCCGCGAGGCATGGCCGCGAGCTCGTGCAAGCGCATGGCCGTGCCGTGATCGCTCTCGGGCGGGCGCGTGATGAAGAAGAAGTCGAAGGGCGCGGGCACCTCGGCATCGGCCGCGGCTTCGAGGAAGAGGAACACACGTGCGTTGCAGCCTTCGTGCATCGCGTAGTCGACGAGCCTGGCGTGACGCCGCACGGAGGTGCGCAGTCGCGCGGTGTCGAGATAGGCCTCGGTGGCCACGGCATCCTGGTAGTAGCTGAGGTAGTCGCCCGTGTACGCGAGCAACTCCACGAGGGCGATGCCGATGTCCGGCACGTGGCGTTCGCGCCAGTCCGGCATCAGCAGCGAGAGTCGATCGAGAATGAGCTGGCGGAAGCTCGCGTAGTCCTTGGCCAGATAGTTCACGGTTCGCGGAGGCTGCTCTTCGGGCGGACAGGTGTTGTCCTGCTTGCAGTCGATCTCCGCGGGGCAGTCGATCTTGAACGAGACCTCGACGCACGAGTAGCGCGGGTCGAGCGCGGCCAGGGGCTTGTCGGTGGGGCGGCCTTGCTCGTCGAGCTCGACGAAGCAGAGCGTGTACGCTGACCAGTCGCCGATGCGATCGACTTCGACGCCGAGGCAGTCTTCGTCGAAGGTGTCGTCGGTGGCGTGCGCGTCGAAGTCGAGGACTTCGATGCCGCTGATGCGACGACCGCCGCGGATCACGATGTGGCGGCGCACGCGCTGCTTCTGTTCCTCGGTGAGATCCTTGCCGTCCTCGTCGTGCAGGAAGACGTCCGGGATGCCGGTGAGGAAGTGTACGCAGAGGTGCTTGCCGGTGACGTCGACGTAGTCGACTCCGTTGTGCGGCTTCTTGTCGCGGATGTGCTGGCGGCGGCGCTCGTCGCGGCAGGTCAGGTCCTTCATGACGCGCTCCGTTCGAAGACTTCATTGCGCACTTCGCCGGTGCGGCGCAGCGCATACGTGATGGAGATGCGCAGCGTCGCGTCCTCGGCGGCCACGTCCAGTGCCTGCAGTTCGAGCACGTCGCTCAACCACTGCTGGATGGCCGCGCGCGTCGTGAACTGGATGACCGCGGCCAGCTCCGGACTGTTCGGCGCGAAGACGAGTTGCTGGAGGCCGCTCCCGAAGTCCGGACGGTTGACGCGCTCGCCGGCGTTGGTGAAGAGGAGCTGCTCCAGCATGTCCCGCACGTGCGCCGCGTCGTTGCATTCGGCGGTGCGCCCGCGGAAGTCGAAGTGAAACGGAAAGTCGATGTTCATCGCATCCTCAGATGGCAGTCACGCGGGTCTGCCCGGGCGTGATCACCAGCGGTACGCCGTTCGGAACGGTGGTGGCCTGACTGTCGATGAGCAGCAGGAACTGGCCCAGCGACGTCACGCGCGTCGACGCGGTGGTGAACGTCGCGGTGAGACAGGGCTGCGGAGACGTACCGTTGGTGAAGGGGCAGCCGGCCACGGTGTAGGGCGAGGCGATGGTGACCGCGCCGTCGAGCATGATGCTCACGCGCAAACTCTTGGCGACGGGCTTGGCCTGACCTCCGTGCGAGCAGATCACGGTGGTGGAAGTGGCGGTGACGGCGAATCCTGGCATCGGTCTTCTCCACGCGCTCAGACGATCGAGAGCGCTCCCTGATTGATGTCCACCTTCGGTCCCATGAGCGTGATCTGCGCGCCCAGGCCATTACTGATCGTGATGCCGAGGGTGTTGATGGTGATCGAAGCGCCCGTGGCGGTCTGCAGAATGATTCCGCCGGTGGGACCGGGCACGTCGCTGATGACGATCTTGTTCATCAGCGTGGTCTGCATGACGATGCTCGGCGTGGCGGGATTGTTCGACACGGAGGGCATGGCCGCATCCGCCGGCACCTCGGCGGCCAGTCCCCAGAACGACCCGGTCCAGATCGGATAGTCGGGATCGCCGCCTTCGAACTCGATCCACACGCCCGCGCCGATCTGCGGCATCGCGGAGATGCCCATCAGTTTTCCGGCCGCGGGAAAGCAGGGCAGGCACCAGCTCGTGGGCAGCAGCGTGGAGACGGCCGGAACGGAGGCCATGATCCGCCCGATGCCCATCGGGTCGATGTTGTTCAGCACGGTGCCGCGATACTTCCCATAGAACTTCTGCACGCTCATGCCGGTACCCTCGGTGTGATGGAGATCAAGCCGTTGCGCACGAGCGAGAAGTCCTGCTTGTACTCGCCGCGCTGGATCTTGTGGGTGACGCTGCGGACGAAATAGAGGCCGTCGTACGCGAGGCCCGCGCCCCGCACGCCGACGAGCTTGCGCGCCTTGAGCACGCGGCCGTAGCGCGCGACGTCGAGCGTGCCGCTGACGCTGACCGCGTCCGCGCTCTGCGCGGCGCGCCCGAGGGCGGCCATGATCGCAGCGCCGGGCGATCGCCGCGCAGAGTCGCGGTCGATCTCGATGTTCTTGGGGATCGTTGGGACTGCTCCCAACGGCGGAGCCAGCGGGTTCACGTTCGGGATGGGAATCGGGATGCCGACCTTGGTCGCCTTCGGATAGATCATCACGATGGGCAGCGTCGTCGACTCGGCGTCGAAGTCGCAGTTCATCGACTCGACATTCGTCTCCGCGTCCATGTTCGTGTTGAGCGCCGGCTGCGGCACACCCACGCGGATGGTCGGTCCCCAGTAGGCAGTGCTCTGCAGCGGGAGCGGTCCCGGATCGACGTAGAACTCGTAGCCGCAGAGCTGGGCCAGGTAGCGGATGTACTCGATGTCCGTTCCCTGTTGCCGCGGGATCTCGTCCGTGGGGATGGGCACGTCGGGCACGAGCGCGGGGATGACCACGGGCACGACGCCGAAGACGAGGTACTTGGCGAGCATGGCCATGATGCGCACGTTCGCGGGCTGCGCGGGATACGGCACGCCGTCGAGCGGCAGGTACCCCATCAGCTTCGACAGATCTTCGCCGGTGACGGTCAGCGTGGACAGGCCGCCCTCGCCCGGCTGCACCTGCACGTGCGTGATCACGCCGTCCATCAACACCTCAGGCATCCCGCGGACGATCACGAGGATGCACACCCGCACGATGGGCAACTGCGCGCCGCCACCGAGCAGAAAGATCGTGTGCAACGGCGAGCGCGAGGAGAGATTGAAGGTCAGTTGAAACACACTCGCCGACTGCGTGTTGCTGGTCACGCTCACCCTCACCAGCGCATCGATCACATCGCGCCCAACGGGCACGGGCACTCCCGGCCCGATCATGAGCTGGAGGATGTACGGAGGATTCATGGGTTCCTCCGCGTTGTCGGTTGTCGGTTGTCGGTTGGCGGGCCGTGATCGAGCCTACTCACCATCAGAGACGCGACGAGTGTCGTTCTTCCACGGATGAGGGGGGAGTTGCAGCCTCCGAAAAGTGTGGTGGCAACGCGCAACTGTGGGAGGGAGGCGCGAAGCGATCGTGTCGGACCAGTGGAGCGGTGGGCTTGAGCCCACCGGGCACTCGCGACAAGCGAGCCGAAAGCCGTGTGCGCACTCGCGACGAGTGTGCCGAGAGCCGACGCGGTAGAGGTGAAGCTTTTCGCGAGAGCCCGGTGGGCTGAAGCCCACCGCTCCACGGGATGCACCTTCTCACCCATTGGGCATCCCCGGGATCCCTTCGGGCAGGGTGATGGCGAGGCGGCGGCCGGGTGTTTCAGTCAGCTCTTCGGGGCGCATGGCGCGGTTGCCGTCGCAGAGGCGCCAGAAGAGCTCAGGATCTCCGAGCGTGCGGGCGGCGATGTGATCGAGGCGATCGCCTTGGACGACTGTGTGCTCGCCGATCACCGCGAGGTGCTCCGGATGCGGGACGAAGCGGCGGCGTACGTAGCTCCAGCGTTCGCCGTCGAGATCGACGGTGGCGATCTCCAGGCCGGCGTAGCGGCTGGTCGGTCCGAACGGGGAGATGCGCAGTCCGAAGTGCAGGGAGAGGACGTCGCTCATGGAATCGCTCCGATGCCGAGCTGCCCCACGCTGCCGGTGGGGATCGCGGCGAAGGTTTCTTTGGCACGCTGATAGGCGAGGTAGATGGAACTGCCGCGGTGCTGAAACCCGAGGTCGCTGACGCTGAGCACGCGCATGCCCAGACTGATCTTGGCGCGGATGGGGTTGAGCTTCGTGTCGAACGCTTCCTCGGTGATCGAGAGCTCGGTGATGCGCACGGGGAGAATGCGCGAGGTGCTCCACACGAAGAGCGTCAGTGGCGCTTCCATCGGCAGGATCTCGAGCATGCCCGCCGCGGCCATGGCGTGATTGGAGAGGAGCTGGCGCGTGGTGGGGTAGACGATCGTCTCCAGCGCCGCGAGCTCGGGAAAGATGCCCGACTGCAACACCACCGCGCCGGGCCGTGCCGTCTCGAGCTGATCCGTCGCGTCGATCTCGGCATCGAGCTTCAACGTCTCGATGGCCGGACCCTTCAGCCGCAACACCTCGGATCGATCACCCTGCTCGTTGCCCGTGCCCTGCACCTGCAGTGTGCGGCTGAGCGTGTCCGGCGTGTACTGCAGGACGATCACGCGCGACACGTTCGACGTGATCGGGTCGAGCAACACGAGGCCGCCCTTGAGCGTGGGAGGCGAAACGGGAGTCGCAGTCATGAAGGTTCTCCCTGTGAAAAGACGACGTGATGGACGCGATCGCCGGTGAGCAGGACGAAGCGCTCATCGGGGTGCGCGAGGTCGCGAATGAACTTCGCGAGCGAACGCGCCCTGCGCGGGGTCAGGTCCGGCGAGGAAGAGAGGGTGTAGTGATCGCGATGGCCCACGCGTCCGTGCGAGAGGTGCAGCTTCGCCACGATGTGCACGCGGCCGGAACTCCGCGCGGCGAAGACCGCGCGAGCGATGGCGTCGAAGTTCGTGCGGCCCGCGCGAACGAGAACGATCGTCGCGACTAACAGCAACGCGGCGACGATCACCGTCGCGCCGCGCTGCCAGGTTGCGATGGCGATCGCGGTGATCAGGCAGATCCACTGCGCCTCGGAGAGCCCGGAGAACTGACGGCGCGCATCACCGCGCAGGAGCTCGAGGACGAATCGCGTGACGGCGGAGGTCAGCGCGTAGAGCACGAACGCCGTTCCCGAATCGCGGCCGATCGTCAGAGCGGTGGCCGTCGCGAGGAGGAGCAGCGCGCAGGATTCGATGCCTTGCACGGGGAGCAGGCGCGCACCCACCCAGTGCTGCGCCACGCGTCCCTCGCCATAGCGGACGCCAAAGCGGAATGGCCGGCCGTGACAGCAACCCGCGCTCGCACACCCGATGCGCCCAATGCCCTGCGCCACGGCGAGCGTCAGCGCGAGCAGGTCCAACGCAGGGAGCACGGGCACGTGCATCACCGCCAGCAGCGCACCGGTCGATGTCAACGCCGCGATTTGATAGTGCAGGAACGAGAACTGTTCGACTCCGAACACGACCTTGGTGATCGCCGCCAGGAACAACGCGATGGCCACCGCGAAGCTCGCGATCGCAATCCACAACCCCGGGGTCAGACCCGCGGTTCTCGCGAACAACGTGGCGATCACGATCCCCGCGCTCACGCCGCCGAGGACACACGCGCGATAGGAGGGTCTCTTCGTCGCTCGGGATGACAACGTTTGTAGCGAGAGAGGCAGAGTCTTTGCGCTGCTGGGCCGCGTCGCCTCCGTCCTGTCATCCTGAGCGGGTGGCGGGTGGGGGGCGAAGGATCCCCTGCCGACGGAGCAGGTGTCGTTCATCGGCAGGGGATCCTTCGCACCCACCCACCGCCCGCTCAGGATGACAGCGAACGGAGAACACGCCGCTCCAGTGGAGCGGTGGGCTTGAGCCCACCGGGCACTGGCGATGCGCGTGTCGAGGTCGTGTGAGGCTCTCGGAGTGCGTTTGCCGAGAGCCGCGCGGGCAGAGGGGGGGCTTTGCGCGAGAGCGCGGAGGGCTAAAGCCCACCGCTCCACAGGACGCTGTTCGGGATGCGCCGCTCCAGTGGAGCGGTGGGCTTGAGCCCACCGGGCACTGGCGATGCGCGTGTCGAGGTCGTGTGAGGC
>Ga0307505_10000132_pt1 | contig 92283 bp, 77 predicted proteins | sample 23_S_MG_FD_202183 | JGI IMG/M metagenome (GOLD analysis project Ga0307505, IMG submission 202183) | Soil microbial communities from Populus trichocarpa stands in riparian zone in the Pacific Northwest, United States - 23_S | ecosystem: Environmental > Terrestrial > Soil > Riparian zone > Trees... | reverse complement strand
AAGAGCGACGGGCGATGGAGTACGACGGCCACGTCTATCGGGTTCACGGTACATCCCCCGTTCTACCGGACGGTCTGGTTCAATGGCGTGTGCCTGGCAGCGGTCGGCCTCACGGGATGGGGGCTGTGGTGGCTGCGCCTGCGGGCGATTCGTCATGAATTCACAGTGGTCATCGCCGAACGTGGTCGTGTCAGCCGGGAGATCCACGACACACTCCTTCAGAGTCTAGGCGCGTTGACGATGCAACTCGAGGTGGTGTCGCGACACCTCGATCCCTCGCAGACCAAGGCACAGGCGTCCCTGCAACGCCTCCGAAAGAACCTCGTGCACTGCATCCGCGACGCACGTCGGTCGGTCTGGGAACTGCGTTCGCTTCGCCTCGAGCAGCGCAACCTCGCGCAAGCGCTCGAGGAAATGGCCGGCGAGACCATGGTGGCGCTACCGGTGTCGGTCCGCGTCAATGTCAGCGGTCGGGTTCGGCAATGCCGGCAAGACGTCGAGCAACACCTGCTGAGAATCGCGCAGGAGGCCATCAGCAACGCCGTGCAGCATGGGCGCGCGGACGATGTCCTCATCGAGTTGGACTACACCGGGAAGGCGCTCTCGATGAGCATCCACGACAATGGCAGTGGTTTCGTGCCCGAGGAAGCCCCAATCAATTCAGGTGAACACTGGGGTCTTGTGAATATGCGCGAGCGCGTCACGACAATGGGAGGCACGCTCTCTGTGACGAGCGTAGTCGGCCAGGGAACCATCGTCACCGCCGTTTCTCCCATCTAGGAACCAGTGCAGGGACATTCACGAATGACCAATTCCTACATCCGCGTCATGTGCGTCGACGATCATCGCCTCATGCGTGAGGGGATCGTGCTGATCGTCGGCCTCGATCCGTCGATGAAGGTGGTCGCTGAAGCGGCCACTGGAGAAGAAGCCCTTGCACAGTTCGTCGAACACCGTCCGGACGTCACCTTGATGGACCTCCAGCTTCCAGGAATGAGCGGTCTGGAGGCCATTCAAGCCATTCGCCGTGTCCAGACCGATGCGCGGATCATCGTGCTGACGATGTACGCAGGCGATACCAGCATCCACACGGCTCTGCGGGCCGGCGCGGTGGGCTACTTGCTCAAAGATACGGTCCCGGAGGACCTCCTCCGGCTCATTCGTGACGTTCACGTCGGCAAGCGCGCTGTGCCGCCTCACCTGGAGGCCATGCTGAAGGAGCATGAGAACAAACCGCTGTTGACGGCGAGAGAAATCGAGGTGCTGGAGCTTCTCGCCAAGGGGATGCGCAACAAGGAGATCGGCAACGCGCTCCATATCGTCGAGGAGACGGTCCGCGCTCACATTCGCAGCATCTTTCTGAAGCTGAACGTTCACGATCGGACGGCGGCGCTCGCCGTAGCGCTGCGGCGCGGGATAGTTCGTGTCGGATATGCTGGGGGGGAATCGCCCACGCAGTAGTCGACGCCCGGCGTCCTGAGACCGCGCGCCTGACGCACGGATCGGATTTCGCCATTCGGGTCGTCGTCGAAGACCAACAAGTGCTCGAGCTACAGCGCCCAGGAACGCCCGGAACTCGTCTCGAAGTGGTCGTGTACGAGCGAGTACACCGTTGTAGGAGGATTCGCGCCCGTCGTGCCCGCCGCGATTGGATTAGCATTCGGCATGGCTCGAATGACCACGATCGTCCTGGTGCTGGCCGTGGCGTCGCTTGCCGCCCTGGCGCAGGCGCCACCGACCCCACGCACGATGCGCGTGGACTACCACCACACCGGCAACACCAAGCAGGAGCTGTTCGCGCTGGACCGGGTGACGATCGAGCCCGCGCCGTGGCCTGGCGCCGTCAACCGCGCCGACGACGTGCTGCAGTACGGCGCCTACGGCTTCGACGTGCGGGATGCCGCGTCCAAGCGGCTTCTCTACTCGCGCGGCTTCGGCTCGATCTACGACGAGTGGGTCACGACGGCAGAAGCCGCCGCCACCACCCGGACGTTCCACGAATCGCTTCGCTTCCCAGCTCCGCAGGCGCCCGTCGAGGTCAGCGTCCGCAAGCGCGGTCGGGGGAATCGCTGGGCGCCGGTCTGGAAGACGACCGTCGATCCCAAGGACATGTTCGTCGACACCGCGGCCCCGGAACCTGACCCGGGCGAAGTGATCGCCCTCGAACAAAACGGCGACCCCGCCCAGAAGGTGGACATCCTGCTCCTGGGCGACGGCTACACGGCGGCCGAGCGGCCCAAGTTTCGGGCGGACGCGGAGCGGCTCGTCGCCGTGCTCTTCGCGACGTCACCGTTCAAGGAACGGCGTCGAGACTTCAACGTGTGGGGTTTGGTGCCGGCCGCGCGCGAATCGGGCATCTCTCGCCCATCGCTTGGCGTCCACCGCGCCAACCCAGTGGGCTCTACCTACGACGCCTTCGGGTCCGAGCGGTACGTGCTGACGTTCGACAACCGCGCGTTCCGCAATCTGGCCTCCCACGCGCCGTACGACGTCGTCGAGATCGTCGTCAACGGCCGCACTTACGGGGGCGGCGGCATCTACAACCTGTACAGCACCGTCGCCGCGGACAACGCGTTTGCGGCCTACGTGTTCGTGCACGAGTTCGGACACCACTTCGCCGCGCTGGCCGACGAGTACTACACGTCGCCCGTCGCGTATCAACCCAGCGCCAAACGCGAGGAGCCGTGGGAACCGAACGTGACGGCCCTGCTCGATCCGAAGCGCCTCAAGTGGCGGGACCTGGTGCCGCCCGACGTACCGCTGCCCACCCCCTGGGAAAAGGACGCCTACGAGCGCCGCGCGCGCGAGACACAAGCCACGCGCGCCGAGCTCCGTAAGCAGGGTCGAGCCGAAGCCGAGATGGAGGCGCTGTTCACCAGGGAACGGCAGGCCGACGTCGCACAATTCGCCACGGAGCGATTCGCCGGCCGGGTCGGCGCGTTCGAGGGCGCCAGATACGAGGCTCGCGGGTATTTCCGCCCCGAGGCCGACTGCATCATGTTCACGCGCGCCGAGCACTTCTGCGCAGTCTGTCAGCGCGCCCTGAACACGGTCATCGACAGCCACATCAAGTAACGCGACATCAGCGCCGCAGGCGTTACGGCACCATGGGGCTGGTGCGGTCGACCGACGTGCCGGCGCCCACCATCAGTTCGTGCGCGAAGTTCTGCTGCTGGCAGACGTACTCGAACAGCTCGACGCCGTTCTCCCACCGCAGGTTCGACGTGGCCGTGAAGGGTGCGGTGTAGGCGCCTGGGTCGTCGATCGTCAACTCGTAGCGCATCGAGTTGAGCGCGGTGCGGGTGAACTTCTCGATGAGGTGCAACCGGTCGGTGTGCGGAAGCTGACCTCGGTCGATCCAGAAACGCTCGTTGAAGCCGATGGTGTCGACGACCAGCGTGTCCCCGTCCCACGAGCCAACGGAGTGGCCGTAATAGGTTGGGGGCAGGCCCTCGGGATGCTTGCGGCCGTCCATGTAGATCGTGCGAAACGTATGTGGACCGCCGATGTCGAAGATGTAGGCCACCTTGGATTCGGGTAGCTCCAGGAACTCCGCACCGTAGGGCGTGAGCCATTGACGCGGGCCCCCGGATGGCTTGCAGCGCGTGTGCGGTTCCAGCTCGTTCTTGCGGCGGTCGTCGGACACCGCCAGCGTCCACGGCATGTACGGGATGGGCGTGCACGGTCCCGCGTTGGCCTGTCCGCGCCCCGGTGCCAGTCCGCCCGCCCCACCTGGCCCTGCCCCTCGGCCGGCGGCGGCGTTGGCCGCTCCCGGATTGAGAGACCCCGGCGCGGCCACGCGGTTCGAATTGCAGAAGCCAAGGTTCCCGCCGATCCAGACGCCCTTGATCGTGTCGGTGTTGCCGAGCACGATACGTCCGTCAGCCGTTCGAGGCGGCGGCTGGCCGGCGAGGGCTTCGCGGCCCCGACCTTCTGGTGCCTGCGCAGTAGGCGCCGCGATGCCGGCAAGAACTGCCAGGAGCGCGAGGAACGGTGTGCGGCGGGTGTGCAAGGTCATGTCGCGAATGCTAGCACCACAGACCGGGCGTCCATCGATGGCTACGTCAGGCAGCGCAAAGTCTGGCATAGTAAGGGCCATGCCGCGACTACTGGAGCGGCGGGGAGCCTGGCGGGGCTGCACGTTCGCCGCCATCGTGGCCTGGGCCTGGATCGCGCTGCCGGGGGCAGCGGCGGCCCAGGATCCCAAGGCCGTCGTCGAGGCTGCGTCGAAGGCGATGGGGGTGGAGACGCTCACCTCGATCACCTACTCGGGGTCCGCTGCCCAGGGCAACTTCGGGCAGAGCCGGACGATCTCGTTCGGCCTGGCCTCGACCGCCATCCGCAACTACACCCGGACATTCGATTTCACGCAGCCGGCCTCGCACGCCACCGGCGACGCGACGCCTCCGGCCGTCGCGGGTGGGCCTCGTCCGCAGTCGAGGCCGTACGAGCAGTTCGTCACCCCCGCCACGCCCGCCTGGTCGCAGCAGCTCCAGATCTGGGTGACGCCGTGGGGCTTCCTGCGCGGCGCCGCGGCCAACGGGGCCACGATGCGGACGCGCAAGATCAGCAACGTGCCCTACAAGCTTGTCACGTGGGTGCCCCCCCAGAAGGCCCCGTCCGGCCAGGCCTACAAGGTGGTGGGCTACGTCAACCCGGAGAACCTGGTGGACCGTGTCGAGACCTGGGTCGAACATCCCGTGTTCGGCGACATGCACATCGAGGTCACCTACAGCGACTTCCGGGACATGGGCGGTTTCAGGGTTCCGGTCAGGATCTCGCAGAAGCAGGTGGGGATGGAAACGTTCGTCGTCGCCATCACGCAAGCTGGCGTGAACCCATCGAACCTGGCAGAGCTGATGACACCTACACTGGCCCCTGGACCGGCGCCGACCGGAGCAGCCACCGCGCCCGCGACGCCACCGGTTGCGTCCGAGCGGTTGGCCGAGGGCGTCTACCGCATCACCGGCGGGTACGTGGCGATGGCGGTCGAGTTCCGGGACCACGTCGTGGTGCTGGAAGGCGGACAGAACGAAGCGCGGGGCCTGGCAATTCTGGCGGAGACCAAGCGCCTCTTCCCCACCAAACGCATCAAATACGTCGTCAACACTCACCCGCACTTCGACCACGCCGGCGGCCTCGCGCCGTTTGTCGCGGAGGGGGTCACCATCATCGGCGACGACAACAGCAAGTTCTTCACGGAGCAGGCGCTGAGCTCGCCGCGGACGCTCGTTGGCGACGCGTTGGGAAAGGCACGAAAGAAGGCCAAGGTCGAAGGCGTGATCGAGAAGATGGTGCTGAAGGACGACACGCGCACGCTGGAACTGCACCACGTCGAGAAGCTCGAACACAGCGACGCGATGCTCATCGCCTACCTGCCGAAGGAGAGGATCCTGTTCACGGCAGACTTCAACGTGCCGGGGCCTGGGCAGCCGGTCAGCCCGTCGATTGCCACACTGGTGCAGAACATCGAGCGCCTGCAGCTCGACTTCGATCGGCATGTCACGGTGCACGCGCCCAGTCCCGATCGGCCGCTGACCAAGGCCGACTTGCTGGCGCTGGCACACCGAGGGACTCAACCATGACCCGACTGCCGTGGACGCTGGTAATCGGAGGACTGCTCAGCCTCGGCACGCCGCTCGTAGCGCACCACTCCTTCGCCACCTACTACCTCGAAGACGACACCATCGAGATCGAGGGCGACGTCATCGAGTTCCAGTACAAGAACCCGCACTCGTGGGTGCAGGTGAAGGGGCCGGACGCATTCGGTCGCGGCGACGCGATCTACTCGGCCGAATGGGCCAGCGTGTCGCGGCTGGAGCGGGAAGGGATCAACGCCCGCACCTTACGGAGGGGCGACGTCGTGCGCATCTGGGCATCGCCCAACCGCAACCCGTCGGACAATCGCGTTCGGCTCAAGCGCATCGAGCGACGATCCGACCACTGGTCTTGGGGACAGACATCACGTTAGTGAAGAAGGCCCAAGGCAGAAGGCCCAAGGCTCAAAGGCTGGGCGCCCTCAGTCCGGCATCAGAGCAAAGGTCCAGACCGAACCGCCCGTCGGCACCTTGCCGGCCGCGTAGCGATTGGCCAGTCCCCCGCCGAGCCCCGACGCGACGCTGACGTACTGCCGTCCCCTGTGCGTGTAGGTGATGGCCGTCGCGTTGATGCTCGAGCCCGTCTTGAACTGCCAGAGCGTCCGCCCTGTCGATTCGTCGAGCGCGACGAATTCGCCCGTGAGCTTCCCGGTGAAGACGAGGCCTCCGCCCGTCGCCAGCATGCCAGCCGAACTCGGCAGGTCCGTCAGGGGCACCTCCCATTTCTTCGCGCCGGTCAGCGGGTTGATGGCCACGAAGTAGCCGAGCACGTCACCCGGCTTGACGTCCGGCAGCCGCGCCGACACGCCCGTCGTGCTGGTACCGAGCACTTGGGGCGCCGGGGGCGCCAGCTTCTGGAGCCGCGGCAGGTTCCACGTCGGCGCATACACCAACCCCGTGTTCGGGTTGAAGGCCACGGGCACCGCGTTGGTCCCGCGCGACGGCCAGATCTCCACCTCTTCGCCGGCCAGGAAGCGCTTGTAGACGTCGGTGAGCACGGGACGTCCGGTGGCCAGATCGATGTGCGTGGCCCAGTTCACCTTCACGTAGGGGTGCGCGGCGATGAGGCGGCAGTTCGTGCGGTCCAGCACATACAAGAAGCCGTTCTTGTTGGGCTGGATCATCACTTTTCGAAGCTGCCCGTCGACTCGGATGTCGGCCAGGACGTGCTCGTCGGCGCCGTCCACGTCGTACACATCGTTGGGGGTGTACTGGAAGTGACACGCGATCTCGCCCGTCTTCGGCCGGATGGCGAGCACGCTGGACGTGAAGAGGCTGTCGAGCCCTCCACGCGGCTGCGGGTTATAGGGCTCGGCGTTCCCAGTTCCCCAGTACACGAGGTCCAGTTCGGGATCGTAGGAACCCGACCGCCATGTGGGCCCCCCGCCGTACTTCCACGCATCGCTGCCCGCCGGCCACGTTTCCGAGCCGGGCTCTCCCGGCGCCGGAATCGTGTGGCGGCGCCACAGTTTCTTGCCGGTGTCGGGATCCCAGCCGTCGAGGAAGCCGCGGGTCGTGGATTCGCCGCCGGCCATGCCGGAGATCAGCACGCCATTGGCCACGATGGGCGCGCTGGTCGCGTAATACCCTTCCTTGGCGTCGGCGAACTTCTGGTTCCACACCTCCTTGCCCGTTTTCATGTCGAGGGCCAGGACGTGGTTGTCGATCGTCACGCGAAAGACCTTGCCGTTGTAGATCGTCGCGGCGCCCCGCGTGATCGCCGCACGGTCGATGCCGGGTTCGAGCGTCACGGGAGTGCGCCAGATCTGGCGCCCGGTTTCGATGTCGATGGCAAACGTCCACCGGCCGTTGATGACGTACATCACGCCGTCCCACACCGTAGGGGCCGCCAGCTCTCCCTGGTCGTTCATCACGCTGGCATTCCAGATGGGCACCAGGCGTTTCACGCTGGAGGTGTTGATCTGCCGCAAAGGGCTGTAGCTTTTGCGGTCGTACCCCATGCTCTGCGTGGCAACGCGCGCCGTGTCCTTGCCGTCGTTCACCAGGTCCGCGGTGGTCTGCGTGAAGACTACGCACGGCAGGCCGACGACGAGCCCTAGGAGTGGCCAGGAATTCCGCATGGGTTGTCTCTCCCTCGATCAAGGCACAAGGCCCAAACCAGAAGGCGGATCGAGCCGTTACTGCCGGTCGTAGACGACGACGTTGGTATAGGGTCGCCCGTCTGGCGTCACGCCCTTGAGGGTCTGGGTCAGCGTCTTCCTGTCGCGCGACACGGTGAGGGTGCTCCCGACGTCGGTCACCTGGCCGTTCACCACGGTGCCCACTTCCTCGGTGGTGGCATCCACGGCGCGTACGGCCACCATACGCACGGTCTTCACGCCCGCGGCCGATTCCGGGTAGGGTTTGCCGTCCCGCTTGTAGACCAGATACAGCCGCGTGGCGGCACCCGAGGCGTTGACGGTGTCGACCGTGAGGAACAGCGCACCGCCGCCGCGATCCTCGTAGGTACGCGTGTAGCTCCTGGGGGGACGGCCTGCCTCGTAAACCGACTTCTCCACGTTGAGCCGCCAGACCCCGGCAAACGGATCCTGTGCCTGGGCCTGGGCCAGAACCGACGAAGCGGTGGCCAATACGGCCACCACTACCGCGCTCGCCGCCCGCGAACCCATGCGTAATCCGACCGACCGCATCAGACGCGCGCCGTGGACGTGGCCGGCGGAGCCACCTTTTCCATCCACCCCTTGATCACCTCGAACACCTGGCGCCGGTTGTTCTCGAACATCGCGAAGTGGCTGTTGCCGAGAATGCCGCGGTCCTTCAAGTCGATCAGCTCGGCACGGGCGCCGGACGCGGTCAGGGCGTCGATGATGGGCTTGCCCTGCCGGCCGCCGCGCTCCGACAGCAGATACATCACGGGCATGTTCTTCAGGCCGGCCAGCGCCGTGCCCGGCGCCCCACCAGCCCCGACCAGCGGCGCCGTGGCGCCCTCGAACGACGCGAGCGCTTTCACGAGGTTCGGCCGCTCGTTGGCCACGATCCACCCGAAGGGCCCGCCGGCCGAGTGAGTCATCACGAGGCACGGGCCGATGCGGTCCACCAGCTCGGCGCCGTGTCGCCGCCACAGGTCCTGCGCCAGCTGGCCGTTGCGCGGCGCGGCGTTGGCGGCCGCCATCAGCTGATCCACCAGCGGGTCGCCGATGTCCCCGGTCGTGCCGGGCCACTGCTTGTTCGGCATCCGCGCCGACGTCACCGTGTCGCGCGTGAGCGCGTCGTAGTTCACCACGGGCCCGATGTCGCCGAGCGCATCGGGATGGAAGGGCGACCGGCCGTGTCCCGGACGATCGATCAGGTACACCTTGTAGCCGGCCTGGACGAAGTGGTGCGCCCACCCGGATGCGCCGCCCAGCCCCATGTAGTGCACGCCCTGGCCGCCGCCGCCGTGCACCAGGAGCACCGGCAACGGATGCTGTTGCTGCGCCGGCTCGAAGTACTGCACGAACATCTGCCCCACGTGGATCGTGCCGTACGGCATCGTCTTGCGCTCGGTGCCCACCCAGAAGATGCCGCTATCGGCCAGCTTCAGGGCCAGGGAATCGCCGCCCTGCCGCCGCGGCGCCGGCGCCTGCGTGTTGCTGCCGGTGACGTTCTTGTTCATCCAGTCGATGATCGGCTGCAGCACCGCGCGGCTGTTTCGTTCGGCCATCATCATGTGGCCGTTGCCCTTGATGCTGATGGCGCCCAGGCGCAGTTCCTCGGCCTGCACGCCGGCCTGCTTCAAGAAGGCCACGCCGCCGGGATTGCCGGGCGAGGCGAACGACGCATCGGCCGTCACCATCAGCACCCTGGTGTTTCTCAAGTTGGGCAGCTTGCGAGCCGGTTCGGCCTGCAGGTAGTAGCCCGCGATGCCAGGTTCGGGGTTCGCGACGTATGTCGTCTTGATCTCGGCCGGGTCGGCCACGGGCGGATCGTAGGTGACGGGCACGCTGGACATGCCCCACCGGTTGCCGCCGCCGAATCCCGAGCCGGCGCCTTCGATGATGACGGTGGCCTTCACCAGGTTGGGGCGTGCCTCGGCGACGAGCAGCCCGAAGGGTCCGCCCGCCGAGTGCGTCATGATGATCGCCGGACCGATCTTGTCGAGGAGGTCGGCACCCGCCTGTCGCCATGCGGCGTGCTGTACGTTGTTGGCGCCAGGCGTCTGATTGGACGGTGGCGGTGGCCCTGCCTGGGCTCCTCGTCCCGCTCCGCCCGGTCCTCCGGGTCCGCCGGGACCGCCTTGACGGCCCGCGGCCGCCCCTGGGGGCGGCGGCTGCACCACGTAGCTTCCGCCCAGCCCGGCTGCCAACTGATCGAGATCGGGCGAGCCGACGTTGCCCACGCCGGGCCACTGGTTGTGACCCTTCTGGTACTGGTTGGCCTGCTGATTGGGGTTGGCGCTTGGAGGCGTGAAGCGACCGGCGAGGCTCTCGAGCACCATGGCCGTCTGCGGGAACCCGCCGTGCAGGTCCGGGTGGAGCGGCGAGCGCCCGTGGCCGGGTCGATCCACCACGTAGACCTTGTAGCCTTCCTGCACGAGGTACTGGAACCACCCCGGCCGGCCGTCTGGCGTTCCCATCCAGTCGGTGCCCTGGCCCCCGCCGCCGTGCACGAGCACCACGGGGAACGGATGGCGCACCTGCGACGGGATCATGTACTCCACATACATCTGCTGGCCGCCGACGAACGCCCCGCGCGCCGTCTCGGCGCGCTTGACGTTCACCCACATGTAGCTCCACTCGGCCACGTCGAGCGCGATCTTGTTGGCCGCGGGCGCACCGGCTGATTGGGCCGCGAGCCCTGTACTCAGCTGACCCAGCGCCGAGGCGGCCGTGCCCGCGACGCCCAACACCGTGGCCTGGCGCATGAACTCGCGCCGGTCGAGGCCCCCCTCGGAAAAGCGGCGATAGAGGTCGGCAACGTGATCGGGTATGGCAGGCATGGCAAACTCCGGATGAAGACGAGGCTCGATCGATGGGCCTCGTAATACGTGAAACAGATTATCCTCGCCGCGATCGGGCCGGGCAAGCCCCGCGAAGCGGGCAAAAGACCAGGCCTACCCCGCCTCAGGAGCGAGCGCCCGCCGCGCGAAGCGCGGCAAGAGACAAGGGCATACAACACCCGGCGCCAGGAGCGAGCGCCCGCCGCGCGAAGCGCGGCAAGAGACAAGGGCATACACCCGGCGGCAGGAGCGAGCGCCCGCCGCGCGAAGCGCGGCAAGAGACAAGGGCATACACCCGGCGGCAGGAGCGAGCGCCGGGTGTATATTCGGCCAATGTTGAAGAGGACGCTCATTTTGGCGGCCGTGGCGTGCGGCCTTGCGACCACGTCCGATCTGGGCGCGCAAGGGAATGCCGACTGGACGCGTCCGTTCCCGCCGTTCCAGTTGATCGGCAACGTCTACTGGGTGGGCACCTACGACCTCTCCACCTATCTGGTCACGACCAGCCAGGGCCACATCCTGATCAACACGGGCCTGCCGGCCACCGTCCCGCAGATCAAGGCCGGCGTCGAACAGCTGGGGTTCAAGTTCGCCGACACGAAGATTCTCCTCGCCACGCACGGGCACTGGGACCACGTCGCCGGGCTTGCCGAGCTGAAGCGCCAAACCAAGGCCAGGGTGATGATGTCGGAGGCCGACGCCGTGCTGCTCGAGGACGGCGGCAAGAGCGACTTCCGGTGGGGAGGCGATCCGGGCTCGGGCTTCGAACCCGTCGCCGTTGAACGACGACTCGAGGACAAGGACACGATCACGCTCGGCGACGTGACCATCACGGCGCACCACCACCCCGGCCACACCAAGGGCGCCACCAGCTTCACGTTGACCGTGCGCGACGCGGGCCGGGACTACCGTGTGGTGATCGCGAACCTGGGCAGCATCAACCCCGGAGTGACGGTGAACGGCATGCCGAAATACCCGACGATTGGCCAGGACTATGCCCGCACCTTCGCGGCGCAGAAGGCGCTTCCCGTGGACGTGTTCCTGGCGTCGCATGCCAGCCAATTCCGCATGCACGACAAGTACAAGCCCGGCGACGCGTACGACCCGAACCGGTTCGTCGATCCCAAGGGCTACCTGATCGCCGTCGAGCGGCTGGAGAAGGCATACATGGACCAGCTGGCCAAGGAGCGTGCCGGGCTGTTGGCGCCCACCGGCACGCTGCGCGTCGCGTTTCTCGGCACCAACCCGGTCCACGCGCGCGTCAATCCCCAGACGGGCGCCATCAACGGCCCGGTGGCGGATCTGGTGGCCGAGCTGGCCAAGCGCAAGGGCATACCGTTTCGGCTGATCGCCGCACCCAACGCCGCGGGGGTGATCGGGCAGGTGCAGAAGGGCGACGCCGACGTGGGCGTGCTGGCCTACGAGGCCGCGCGGGCGCGGGAAGTGGAGTTCGCCGGCGGGTTCGCCGTCATGTACAACACGCACGTCGTGCGCGCGGACTCGCCGCTGAAGACCGTCGCCGATGCGGACCGCGCGGGCGCGAAGATCGGCGCCGTGGGCGGGCAAACGCAGGAGATCTTCCTCGCCGCCAACCTGAAGCAGGCGCGTCTCCAGGTCTTCGAGTCGCTGCCGCCGCCGGCGGAACTGCAGCGGCTCGTCGTCAGCAAGGAGCTGGACGCCTTCGCGTTGAACACGCAGCGCGCCGAGGACGCGGTGGCAGGTTCCTCTGGCCAGCTACGCGCGCTGTCGGGCAGCTACGTGGACGTGGAGCAGTCGTTCGTCGTGAAGAACGGCAACCGCGCCGCCGCCGACGAACTGCGAGCCTTCGTCGGCGACGTGATCAGATCGGGCGTCGTGAAAACCGCGCTGGACCGCGCCGAGCTGGCTGGCACAGGCGTGGCGCGCCCGCGCTGAGCAGCGATAGCCGCTCCAAGCTAGGGCTGCGTCCTTTCGCGCCGCTGCTGCCGTTCGACCAGCTGCTCCAACTGGTAGATCCGTCCCTTCACCTCGCCGTCGTCGGGACTGATCTCGAGCGCCCTCTTCAGGCTGGCGATCGCCGCGACTTCGTCGCCGCGGCTCTGCGCAATGGCCAGCGTGACGTAGCTGCGCGCCGAACGCGGGAAGAATTCCAGGTTCAGTTCCATCAGCGCGATGGCGTCGTCGGGCCGGAGTTGGCCGATGCGCTGGGCGATGGCAATCAGCGTGCCCTCGCTGAAGTCGTAGCTCTGCGTGCCGTAGAACTGCGCGCGCAGTTCGCGATACTGCGCCACGCCCGCCGCCGCGCCCTGCCGGAGCGTGGTCTGCCACAACACGTCGACGAGCTGTCGGGGAATGGGCACGCCGCGGTGACACGTCACGCACTGCACCGACACGGCCTCGTTGGCGGCCTTCCCGGTGGCGGCTTCCACGGTGGCGTTGAGCGCCCGCGTCATCGCGATCATCTCGCGCGCCACGTCCTGTCTGGGCTTGCCACTCGACGTCGCGGGGGGCGGACCACCGCGCCGCGCGTGACAGTACTCGCAGGTGACGCCCAGCGCGGCGGCAATCGTCGGCATGTCGCGCAGCCGATCGGGTTGCTGCGCCCCGGCAGAGGCCACGGCCCCTACCGTCAGCACGACACCAAGCCAGATCCGGGTAGCAAAAGCAACCATCGAAAACGTCTCCCGCATCAGCGCCGCGCCCGCTCGGGCAGGTCGAACACGAACACAGCCGCGCCGCGGTCCGGCGGATTGCGAATCTCGGGCACGAGCGCGGGGAACGTGTTGGCCTGGGCGCCGCCGTTGCCGACGACCACCGCCAGATACTGCCGTCCGTTCGCCGCGTAGCTGATGGGCGCGTTGCTTGGGACATCGCCCAGACGCGTACGCCACAGTTCCACGCCGCTCATGTCGTCGTAGGCGATGAGGGACCGGTCCAAGGCGCCCGCAAATACCACGCCGCCGGCCGTCGCCAGCGCCCCGGTGGATTGGGGCGCGCGCTGCCGTTCCATCCACACGGACTTGCGCGTCTCGAGGTTGATGGCCTGCACGCGACCGTACTTGCCGTCGCTGTCCGGCCGGGGCCGCAGGCTCCAGCGCACGCCGGTCGACAGGCTACCACGCCCTCCCGGCGCAACCGGCGTCAGGTCCATGCAAGCCTCAACCAGCGTGACGTAGAGCATCTTGGTGAGCGGATTATAGGACGAGGGCAGCCACGACTTGGCGCCGCCCGCATGGGGGCACGTGAACTTCGTCTCACCGTCACCGGGCACGAGCCTCTGGTCGATGATCTTCTCCCCGGTCTTCGGGTCGACCGCCGTCACCACGTTCTGGACGCCGAGGTCGAACGAGAAGACGTACTTGCCGGTGTCGGCCTCCATCGTGTCGAAAATGGCCTGCTTGCCGCCCGTGATGACCACGGTCTTCTGCGTGCCGTTCACCGACAGTTGCAGCACCTGGCGCTCGAACGCCCAGTCGTAATCCCATTGGTCGTTGGGCTGGTGCTGGAAGAACCACACCAGGCGCCCCGTGTCCACGTTGATGGCCAGCGTGGAATCCGTGTACAGCCCGTCGTTGGTCACGTCGCCTTCGTCGGAGGCGTTGCGCAGCGGCCCCGTGTCGTAGGTTTGCGCAGGACCGAAGAACGCCAGGTTCAGTTTCTGGTCGTAGCTGGCCGGCACCCACACGGACGCGCCGTTCCGCTTGTCCACCGGCAGACCGTTCCAACTGTTGCCGCCCGGCTCCCCAGGGCGCGCGATGGTGTAGAAGCGCCACGCCTCCTGGCCCGTCTGCGCGTCCATGGCCACGATGAAGTTGCCTCCCGCCGCGCGGCCGGTGGTGCCGATCATCACCTTGCCGTTGGCCACGAGCGGGCCGCCGGTCATGCCGTAGCCTGCCTTCGCGTCGGCCACTGTGTGGTCCCACACCACGTCGCCCGTCTTCACGTTCAGCGCCACCATGTGGGTATCCGAAGTGGGCACATATAGCTTGTCGCCGTAGATCGCGATGCCGCGCTTCACCGAGGGCGCACGATCCTTGGGTAGCCGCCGCGCGTACTGCCACAGCAGATCCCCGGTGGCGGCGTCGATGGCCTGCACCTTGTCGCCGTAACCGTGTACGAACATGACGCCGTCGTGCACGAGCGGCGTGACCTCGTTGGGCCCGTTGGGCAGCGCCCAGCTCCAGGCCAGGCGCAAATCGCCGACGTTCTGCTTCGTGATCTGCGTCAATGGGCTGAAGCCCATGTTGTCGAAGGAACGCCGCCAGGTCAGCCAGTCGCCGTCGGCAGGGCTGGTCAGCATGGCGTCGGTCACAGCCGTCACCCGGTCCAACGGATTGACTCGTGGTGGCGGCGGCGGGATCGCGACGCCCGTGGTCAACCCGCCGCTCGGGCCGCCGGCCGCGGCCGGCAACATCGCCGTCTTCAACGCGGCAGCGTCCGGCGCCAGCACGCGCGTGCCCGGCGTCACGCCGTTCTCCTGCGCGAGGTAGGCCAGCAGTTGCGCGTACACCGCGTCGCCCAGGGTGTTGGGCGCGGCCGGGGGCATCGTCCGGCTCATCTCGTCGAAAAGGCCGTCAAGCGGCTTGCCGCCCCACCGCAAGCGGAAGTCGTTGCCCCGCAGCGGCGGCGCGAACTCGCCGTCGTCGAGGTTGGGGCCGTGGCACGACGCACAACTGCGTTCGAACGCCGCCTTGCCCTGCATGGCCTGAGCCGCGGTGAATTGGGGGGTGGCCAGGGACTGCGCGTCGAGCGACCCGGCGAAGTGCCAGGACGCAGCGCACGCGCCCGCGGCGAGAACGACGGCGAGAAGTCTCGGTGTGTGCATGGTTCTGTTTCTAAGCAACCGGTCCGGATTGTAGCTCCAGTAGCGCATCGAACAGCGGTCAACACCTGGTACCGAACAGGGGCACATGGACTGCGCCCACACATACGCCCCAGACATAGCGAGGCTCCGCCTCGGACCGACGAGCATGCAGGCTCCGCCTCGCTAGTCACAGTGTCTTTTGCCCGCGCTTCGCGCGGGCCTAGATGTCTTGACCGAAAGAAAGTTGCCTTAAAATCAAGCATTCGAGGCGGTCAAGACATCTAGGCCGAGCGTCGATGGTCCACGTCTACACACTCAGGTGTGTGGTAGTGTGTGTGGATGGCAACGAATCTGGCGCTCGACGATAGGCTCCTCGCGGAGGCCCTCAAGATCGGTGGCCGCGCGACGAAGAAGGATACGGTCACCGAGGCGCTGCAGGAGTACATCGCCCGGCGCCGGCAGGCGGCAGTGATGGACATCTTCGGAACCGTGGACTACGACCCCCGCTACGACTACAAGAAACAGCGGGGGCGCAAGTGAAGGTCCTCGTCGACACCTCTGTGTGGTCGCTCGCCCTCAGGCGGAAGGCGCCTGGGCACGCGGCGGTCGAGGAATTGCGCCGCCTCGTCACCGGCGGGCGCGCAGCCCTGGTGGGCGTCATCCGGCAAGAGGTGCTGAGTGGAGTACGGGAAAAAGAGATGTTCGAGCGCCTCCGCAATCGGCTTCGCGCCTTCCCGGACGAGCCGATCGTTGCCGCCGACCACGAGCGCGCGGCCGAGTTCTTCAACACCTGCCGCGCGAAGGGCCTTCAAGGGTCCAACACGGACTTCTTTCTGTGCGCCGTCTCCGCAGGCCACCAGCTGCCTATCCTCACCACCGACCGCGACTTCAACCGCTACGCCCGGCTGCTCCCCATCCTCCTTCACCCAGCTAGTCCCCTGGAAGCGTGATGACTCGCCTAATTCCCGGGCGGGGCATCCCGCCTGGCGGCGTTGCTCATCGCTCACATATGCCCCATATGCTCGCTCTTCGCGCCTGGCCAGTCGGGCGCCGCGCCGCGGGACTTAGGCAAGTCATCACGCTTCCAGGGGACTAGCGAGGCTGCGCCTCGCTAGCTCAGTGTCTGATTGCCCGCCCTCCGGGCGGGCGTAGAAGCTTGACTCAAAAGAAGATTCGAGACCGTCAAGACGTCTAGCCGCGAGCGGTCGGCGCTGAGCCGGCGGCGCAACGGGCGGCCGCGTGACGGTCCCGCTGGCCGACGATATAATCCGCGCGGATGCGGGGCGTCAGGAGAACTCAATGAACCGAGCGAGCGCTGTCGTTGGTGCGGGCCTGGTCACCCTGTTCTGCGGCACGCTCGCGGCGCAGGCGCCGTCAACGCCGGCTCGACCACCGGCCCCGGGTCCCTGGCGCATGGTCGGCGCGCCACCGTGCGTCGGCCCCGAAGGCGGGACCCTTCCGTGTCCCCCGGCCGCGACACGCGTGACCGCGATTCGGGCCGGGCGCTTGTTCGACAGCGTAACGGGCCGGATGCTGACCCGTCAGGTGGTGCTGGTCCAGGGCGAACGCATCACCGACGTGGGTGCAAGCGGCCAGATCACCATCCCCGAGGGCGCGCAGGTGATCGACCTCGGCACCGCGACGGTGCTGCCGGGGCTCATCGACGCGCACACCCACATGTTCAACAACCCGACGCCGACGATCTCGCGCGAGCGGGCCACGATGCTGGCGGTGCAGAACTTCCAGTTGGACCTGCGCGCCGGCTTCACCGCGGCCCGCGACATGACCTCGCATGGCAACGGCTACGCCGACGTCGAGATGCGCGACGCGATCAACGCCGGGGACCTGGACGGCCCGCGCTTTCAAGTGTCTGGACGCGGCATCCGGTGGGGCGCCGAACCGCCGAACCCCGCCGCGCCGGTCAACCCGCTGGCCGACATCGTCATCCGTTCCGCCGAGGAGGGCCGGGCTGCCGTCCGTGAAGCCGTGGGACGGGGCGTGGACTGGATCAAGGTGTACCCGGGAGGCGCCTACTCGTTCGCGCCGACCGGCGAGCCCCAATACGTCACCAACTATCCGTTGCCGGTGCTCCAAGCGCTTCTCGACGAGACGCACCGGCTTGGACGACGGGCGGCCTGCCACGTCTTCGGTGGTGAAGGCCTGCAGAACGCGATCACCGCCGGGTGCGACACGGTCGAGCACGGCTACGGCCTGACGCAGGCGCAGCTCGACACGATGGTGCAGAAGAAGTTGGACTTCGATCCCACGCTGGCGCGGTACAACGCGCCGAACATGGACGACAACGACGCCAAGAACACGGGCGGGAAGTTCCGCATGGTGCCCATCTTCGAAAAGGCCGTGTCGCTGGCCGTCCAGACCAAGGGGCTCCGGACGATGGTCGGCAGCGGCGTGGACGGCTCGGCGTTCCCCCACGGCACGCAGGCCACCGAGTTCGAGATGCTGGTGACGCGCGCGGGCATGACCACCACCCAGGCGCTTCAGGCCGGCACGATCGTCAACGCGCGCGTGCTGGGCTGGGACGGGCAGATCGGCTCGATCGCGAAGGGCAAGTTCGCCGACATCGTGGCCGTGAGCGGTGACCCGCTGGCCGACATCACCCAGCTCCGGCAGGTGACGTTCGTCATGAAAGGCGGCAAGATCATTCGGCGGGACTGACGGGCTCCGAGCGCGGCGTTCGCGCGCGAACGGGGTCGTCCCGGAAACGGACACCCCTGGCTCGCAGTCACGGGTGTGCTCAGCGCAAACCACTGACAATCCACGGTTTCTCGGCGTCATTCCCTGGCACACCGATTGATGCTCTTGGGAGACAGCTGATATGCCTGACGTCATCAGAGACCCCAAGATTCTGAAGCGCAAGCGGCTTCGCCAAGCCATTCTGGCGGTGCTCGGCGGCGTGGCCGTCGTGGCGGTCTCGCTGGCGTTGGCACGCATGGAGCCCGCCGCCCCCACCGTGGAGCGCGCCACCGTGCTCGAAGACGTGGTGAAGCGCGGGTCGATCGTGCGCCAGGTGCGGGGGCCCGGCACCCTCGTGCCCGAAGACACACGGTGGCTACCTGCCACCACGGACGGCCGCGTCGAACGCATCCTGCTCCGTCCGGGTGCCAAGGTCGAGGCCGATTCGGTCATCCTCGAGTTGAGCAACCCGCAGGTGGAGCAAGAAGCACTCGACGCACGCCTGACGCTGCAATCTTCCCTGGCCGGGCTGGACAACCTGCGTGCCCAGCTGCAAAGCGACCTCCTGACACAGCAGGCCGTGGCGGCGGCGCTCGAGTCCGAGGCCGAGCAGGCCAAGATGGAGTACGACGCCAACGAAACGCTGGCCAAGCAGCGACTGGTCTCGGAGCTGGTTCGCCGTCAGTCGCAACTGCGCGCGGATACGTTGCGGAGACGCGTCGAGATCGAGGGCAAGCGCCTGACGGCCACCGAGGCCGGGATCGAAGCGCGGCTGAGGGTGCAGCAGGCGTCGGTGGACCAGGCACGCGCCATCGCCGACCTGCGAGCCGAGCGTCTGGCCTTGCTGAAGGTGCGGCCGGGATTCGCCGGCGTGCTGCAGCAGGTGCCGGTCGAGGTGGGCCAGCGGGTCGGGCCGGGACAGAACCTGGCGCGGGTGGCGGATCCCGAGCGCCTGAAGGCCGAGCTGAAGATCCCGGAAACCCAAGCCCGGGACGTCGAAGTCGGCCTGTCGGCCGAAATCGACACCCGCAACGGCGTCATGGTGGGCCGGGTCAGCCGCAAGGACCCTGCGGCCACGAACGGAACGGTCACCGTAGACGTCTCACTGACGGGCCCCCTGCTGCGGGGCGCCGTGCCCGACCAGAGCGTCGATGGCACCGTGCAACTCGAACGGCTGGACAACGTGCTCTACGTCGGCCGGCCATCGCTGGGGCAGGAGCAGAGCACCGTGGGCCTGTTCCGGGTGACCGGCACCGCCGGGGACGCCGCTCGGGTGCAGGTGAAGCTGGGACGCAGTTCGGTGAACGCCATCGAGGTGGTGTCGGGGTTGGACGAAGGCGATCGCGTGGTGCTCTCGGACATGTCGGCGTGGGACGCCTACGACCGGGTGCGGCTGCGATAGGGACGAGCACACGGACATGCGAAACATGGCTCACGAACTTCGCCACGCGCTGGGGCGCCTCGGCCGCAGTCCAGGTTTCACGGCGGCCGCCGCGCTCTCGCTGGCCCTGGCCATCGGCGCCAACGTGACGATCTTCACCGTCGTGGACCGCGTCGTGCTGAACCCGTTGCCCTATCCCGACTCGGTCCGGCTGGTCAACCTGACCTTCGCGATGCCCTCGCGCAACATCTCGGCGTTCGACTCGATCACCGCGCGCCAGTACGACCACTTCACCAAACACGCCAGGACCCTCTCGGCCTTGTCCGCCTACCGAACCGAGGATCGGACAATCACCGGGCGCGGTGGCCCCGAGCGCGTCCGCATCACCCGTACGACACCGTCGCTCGCGTCGGTCCTTCGCGTGAACCCGGCCGTCGGTCGCTGGTTCAGCGACGCCGAAGGCGTACCCGGTAGCTCCGCAGCCGTCGCGGTCCTCTCGAATGGCCTCTGGACGCGGCGTTACGGCGCCCAACTCGACGTGGTCGGCCAGCCCATCACGATAGACGGCACACCCTCGACCATCATCGGCGTCATGCCGGCGTCCTTCGCCTTCCCCGACCGGGACGTCGACATCTGGCTCCCCGAACCGTGGTCCGCCACCGACCCCGACTCCTATTCCTATGCCGGCGTGGCCAGACTCGCCGATGGCGTCACGATCGAAGGCGCGCGCGCGGAGCTGACGACGCTCAGCGCCGCGCTCGAAGCCACCGCGCCGACAAACGGCTATCGCGCGCTGGTCAGTGCGTCGAAAACGCTTCACGAAGCGACGATCGGCCAGATTTCAACCGCCCTGTGGGTGTTGTTGGCCTCGGCCGGCATCGTGCTGCTGGTGGCGTGCGCCAACATCGCCAACCTGTTCCTCGTGCGATCGGAAGGTCGGCAGCGGGAGATCGGCGTCCGTCGAGCGCTGGGGGCCAGAACGGGGAACGTCGCCGCCTACTTCCTGGCGGAAAGCGCGATCCTGTCGGCCGCCGGCGGCGCGCTCGGCCTGGCCGCGGCCTGGGGCGGCGTCCGCCTGCTGGTGGCGTACGGCCCGACGACGCTGCCGCGCCTCCAGGAGATCCGCGTGACGCCTGGGAGCGCGGCATTCACCCTGGCCCTCTGCGCGCTGTCGGCCGTCGCGTTCGGCGCGGTCCCGCTCCTGCGCCTCAGGTCGTCCAGCGCCTCGCTCCAACAGAGCGAGCGTGGGGCGACCGCCGGACGCCACAGCGATTGGACCCGCCGGCTCCTGATGGCGGGGCAGGTCGCGCTGGCGCTGGTCCTGCTGATCGGCGCCGGCCTGCTCCTGCGCAGCTTCCAGCGCCTGAGCGCCATGGACCACGGCTTCGATCCCGCGTCCGCACTGACCTTTCAAGTCGGCCTTCCGCCAAGCGACTATCCCGAACGCCAGACGGTCGTGGCCACGCACCAGACGGCCCTCGAGGCCATCGCGCGTCTCCCCGGCGTCACATCCGCGTCGATGACCAACTGCGTGCCGCTCTCCGGGCGCGGATTTTGTGGCGGCGCACCACTCTTCGTCGAGGGCGACCCGGACAGTCCGCCGGGGAGCCGTCCGATCGTCGCGATTCGCCCAGTGGCCGGATCGTTCTTCGAAACCATGCGGATACCGATTCGCCGGGGCCGCGGCATCACACCGCGCGACGTCGAGAACAACGAGCTGGTAGCGGTGGTCAACGAGGCCTTCGTGCGGGCCGGCCTGGCGAATCGGGATCCCATCGGCATGCGCGTCCGGCTGGGTCCACATGCCCTGCCCGCCGTAGACGCCTGGTTCACGATCGTCGGCGTCGTCCCCACCACGCCGACCGTCGCGCTGGGCGAATCGACCTCGGCACCCAAGCTGTACATCCCGATGATCGCCGCGCGCAACGTGTGGCCCGCCGTGAACGTGATGACGTACGTGGTCCGCACCACGACACCGCCGACCGACCTGACACAGCCCATTCGCGCGGCGATTGGCGGCATCGATCGGAATCTGGCGATGTCGCAGGTGCGGACGCTGCAGAGCTTCGTGGACGCGGCCGGCTCACAGCGCGCGTTCACGCTGGTGCTGCTGCTCGTCGCCTCCGGCACCGCCCTCCTGCTGGGGCTGGTCGGCATCTACAGCGTCACGTCGTATCTGGTGAGCCAGCGCACCGCCGAGATCGGCGTCCGGTTGGCGCTGGGCGCCGAACCAGGGCGGGTGATGCGCATGGTGGTACGCCAGGGGGCCACGGTGGCGGCCGGCGGCATCGCGACGGGACTGCTGGCGGCGTTCGCCACCAGCCCCGCGATCTCCCCGCTCCTCTACGGCGTGAACCCGCGCGACCCTGGCGTGTTCGCGACGGTCGCGCTGACGCTCATGACCGTCGCGCTCGTCGCGTGCTGGCTGCCCGCGCGACGCGCCGCGTCGGTCGACCCCTTGGTCGCGCTTCGCTCGGACTAGGCACGTGGTCCCTGTTTACCATTCGATGACGATGAATCGCCTGCTCGCCAGGAGTTGACAACCGTATGACTGAATCGCTGATCAAGCTGGAAGGCGTGAGAAAAGTGTTTCTGACCGACGAGGTCGAAACGCACGCGCTGGACAACATCAACATCCAGATCGACCGCGGCGAGTACGTCTCCATTGCCGGGCCGTCCGGATGCGGCAAGTCGACGCTCCTCTCGATCCTGGGACTCTTGGACACGCCCAGCGAAGGCAGCTACACGCTGAACAACCAAACGGCCGTGTCGTTGTCGCTGGCCCAACGCGCGCGGGTCCGCAACCGCGAGGTGGGCTTCATCTTCCAGAGCTTCAACCTGATCGGGGACCTGAACGTCTTCGAGAACGTGGAGCTACCCCTCACCTACCGCGGCATGCGCCCGGTGGAACGGCGCCAGCGGGTGACGGCCGCGCTGGAACGCGTGGGCATGGCGCACCGGGCCAAGCACCTGCCCAGCCAATTGTCGGGCGGCCAGCAGCAACGCGTTGCCGTGGCGCGGGCCGTGTGCGGGGAGCCGTCGATCCTGCTGGCGGACGAGCCCACCGGCAACCTGGATTCGAAGAACGGCGAGGCGGTGATGAACCTGCTGAAGGAACTGCACAACAGCGGCGCCACCATCTGCATGGTCACGCACGACGCGCGCTACGCCTCGCACGCCGAGCGCACCATTCATCTCTTCGACGGCCGCGTGGTCGAAGAGTCGTAGGCCTCGTCAGAGACCGGCTGCCATGTGGCACGACCTGCGACACGCCGCGCGCTCCCTGGGCCGCTCACCGGGGTTCACGTTCGCCGCCGTGTTGACGCTGACCCTTGGCATCGGGGCCACCACGGCGGTCTTCAGCGTGGTCGATGGCGTCGTCCTCAACCCGCTGCCGTTCCCTGAACCCGACCGCCTCGTCGCCGTCCACGGGACGAGCGTGGACGCACCGAAGAACTCGCTCTCGTACCTCAACTTCGAGGACCTTCGACGCGACGTCCGCGAGTTCGAGCACCTGGCGGCCTGGCGCACGCACGGCTTCACGCTGACGGACCGCGGCCAGCCGGAAACGCTGGTCGGGCGGATGATCACGGCCAACTTCTTCGAAGCCCTCGCCGTATCGCCGGTGCTCGGGCGCGCGTTCCGCCCGGAGGAGGATCGGCTCGGGGCCGCACGGGTCGCCATGATCGGGGAAGACTACTGGCGCAGCCGGCTCGACGCCGATCCCGGCATCCTCGGGACCACGTTCGTGCTCGACGGCCAGGCCCACACGATTGTGGGTGTCGCGCCCTCGTCGCTGCGCCTCACGCGGTCGCGGGGCCACTACTCGAACGACGTGTACGTCCCCATCGGCCAGTACGACGACCCCCTGTTCCGGCGGAGAGGGGTCAGCGACGGCACGATGGGAATCGCGCGGCTGCGGCGCGACGTGACCCTGCAAGGAGCGCGCGCCGCGGCGACAGTTGTCGCCACCCGACTGGCGCGGGAATACCCCGAGCAGAATCCTGGTGTCGGCGTCAACGTGGTGGGCCTCGCCGACGACCTCGTGGGCGACCGTCGGGCCACCGTGTTGGCGCTGCTCGGCGCCGTCGGTCTCGTGCTCCTCATCGCCTGCGCGAATGTCGGCAACCTGCTGCTGGCGCGAGCCTCGGCGCGCCGGCACGAGTTGGCCGTGCGTGCGGCGCTCGGCGCCGCCCGCGGCCAGCTGGCCTCGCAGATCGTGGCGGAAAGCGTCATCTTGTCGTGCGCCGGCGTGTTGTGTGGAGTGCTCGCCGCCACATGGCTGGTGCGCGTGGTCCTGCTGGCTGCCCCCGATGCGTTGCCGGCGATCGCACGGGTGGAGACGAACCTCGTCGTCCTGGCGTTCGCATCCGGCGCCGCGATCCTCACGACGTTGCTGATCGGCCTCTTTCCGGGTCTCGCCGCCATGCGGACGCCTCCGCAAGGCTATCTCGCGGGGAGCGCACGTCGTGTTCACGGCGAGGGAAGCCGGGTGCAGCGCAAGCTCGTCGTCGCGCAGATCGCCCTGACCGTGATCCTCCTTGTGGGCGCGGGACTGCTCCTGCGCAGCATGACGCACCTGTGGGTCGTTGATCCGGGCCTCGATCCCGCCAGCGTGCTGACCTTCAGGACGGGTCTGTCGCCGCAGCGCTCGACGGACCCAGCCGCCATCCGAGCCGCGTTCGCGGAATTGGACCGGCGGCTGACGAGTCTCCCCGGGGTGACGGCAGCCAGCCTCGACATCGGCGCGCCGCCGTTCAGCGGCGGCTCCTCGGCGCTGGGGTTCTGGCGGGCCGATCGACCGGCACCCACCAAGCCAGCCGAGCAGAGGAGCGGGATCTTTCACGCGGTCGGCCCGAACCATTTCGCCGCCATGGGCATCCCGCTCCTCCAAGGGCGCGCCTTTTCGAGCGTCGACGACGAGCGCGGAACGCGGGTGATGGTCGTGGACGAGGAGCTGGCCCGATCGACGTTTCCGGACGGGGACGCGGTGGGCCAGCATATCCGGCTCGGAGTCGTCGACGGCTCGTGGCTGATCGTCGGCGTGGCCCGACACGTCCGCCACTGGGGACTCGACGCCGACGACACGGCGCTGGTACGGTCGCAGTTCTACATTCCTCACGCGCAGCTCCCAGACCTGATCGCGCGGCTGGCCGCGGGCGCCATCGGTGGCGTGGTCCGGTCGTCGGCTCCGCAGGGCGCTGTCGCCCAGGCGATCAGGGACCAAGTAGCCCGATTCGACCGCGGCCAGGCGATCACCAACGTGATCACGATGGTGGACGTGCTCAACGAGTCCCTGGCGGCACGGCGGTTCGCGATGACCGTTCTCGGCGGGTTTGCCGTGGTGGCCCTGCTGCTGGCCGTCGTCGGCACCTACGGGGTCATGTCATTCATTACCGGGCGGCGGACGCCCGAGATCGGGGTTCGCGTCGCCGTCGGCGCGACACCACGCGACATCGTCCGGCTGATGCTGGGAGAAGGCGGCAGGATCATCGGCCTCGGCTTGCTGATCGGCCTCCCGGCCGCCTGGGTGTTTGCGCGCTCGCTGGAAGGTCAGTTGTTCCGCGTGGACCCCAGCGATCCGGTCACGTTCTCAACTGTCACCGGCCTGCTCTGCATCGTCGTCGGCACGTCGTGCCTGACAGTGGCACGACGCGCCTCGCGTATCGACCCGTTGGTGGCCCTGCGCACGGAGTAGCCATGTTCGAGAAGGTGTCCAGTCTGGCCGACGCCCTGCGTCAGGACTTCCGCTACGCCTTCCGGTCGCTGCGACGGCGTCCGCTGGTGACGATGGTCGCGGCCGTGTCGCTGGCGCTCGGCATCGGCGTCAACACGGCCATCTTCTCGGTGCTCGACCGGCTGCTGCTGTCACGGCTGCCCGTACCGGCGCCCGACGAGCTCGTGACGGTGACATCGCCCGGTCCTCGCTTCGGCAACACCTCGACGGGCGACGCGGGCGGCACGGAAGCGGTGTTCAGCCATCCCTTGTTCCGCGACATCGAGCGGATGCAGACACCATTCACCGCCGTGGGCGGGTTTCGGGACATTGCGGCGAACCTCTCGTTCCATGGCGACACCTTGAGCGGCGAGGGGCTTGTCGTGTCGGGTGGGTACTTCGGCGCCCTCGGGCTGCGGCCCTCGCTCGGCCGCCTGCTCACGCCCGACGACGACCGAGAAGGCGGGACACACGAGGTCGTAGTTCTGAGCCATCGCTACTGGATGCTCAGGTTCGGCGGCAACCCATCGGTGCTGAACGACATTCTCACCGTCAACGGCGTGCCCATGACCATCGTGGGGGTTGCAGCACGTGGCTTCGACGGCACGTCGAAGGCGGAGGCAGCGCGCTTCTTCGTCCCGCTTCGGGCAGCCTCGCGCATCACGCGCTGGCGCGACCCGGCCGACCGGCGCAGCGCCTGGATCTACGCGCTGGGACGGCTCGCACCAGGCGTGTCGATGACGCAGGCCGAAGCGCGGCTGCGGCCGCCCTTCGAGTCGATGATTCGAGAGGTCGAACTGCCCATCCAGCGCCCTGGTCTCTCCGAGACTGCGCGTCAGGCATTCGCCGCGCGCACGGTCGTACTGCAGGCCGGCGGCCGCGGGCACAACGGCAACCGGGAAGAGACCCAGGTCATCCTCACGCTGCTCTTCACAGTCGCCGGATTCGTCCTGCTCATCGCCTGTGCCAACGTGGCCAACCTGCTGCTGGCGCGCGCGGCCGAGCGCACCGCCGAGGTCGGGATCAGGCTGGCCGTCGGGGCCTCGCGGCTTCGACTCGTACGGCTGATGCTGGTCGAGTCGAGTCTCCTCGCGCTGGCCGGGGGTGCCGGCGCCCTGCTGGTGGCAGGCGCCACCATGGCCGGCATTCAAACCATGTTGCCGACCTCCGACGCAGAGGTCCTGGCGTTTGCCATCAATCCTGCTGTTCTGACCTTCACCCTCGCGCTCAGCCTGGTCACCGCGCTGGTCTTCGGTCTCGCCCCGGTGGTGCACACCCTCAAGGCGACACCGGCCAGCACGCCCATGGCGGGCCGCACGACCGCGCCCCGCGGGGCCACGCGGGTGCGGGCGCTCTTGGCCGGGGGCCAGGTCGCGCTTGCCACGGCCCTCCTCGCTGTAGCGGGACTCTTCGTCGCCAGCTTGAACAACTTGGCGCAAGTCGACCTCGGCGTCGACCGGACGGGACTGTCGATGTTCCGGCTGGCGCCGATCCTGAACGGCTACACCCCGCCCCGAGTTCTCGCCTTCTACGATGACGTCGACCAGGCGCTGCGCGCGTTGCCGGGCGTGGTGGCGGTCAGCCAGGGCTCGGTACGCATCCTCGACGACAGCAGCAGCGCCAACAACATGGTCATCGACGGGTACACGCCGGGACCCGACGCCGACGTGAACGCGCGCTTCACGCTGATCGGCACGCGCTATTTCTCGACCATGGGCATCCCCCTCATCCGGGGCCGCGAGTTCACGGCGGCGGACGCTCTCGACGCGCCGCCGATCGCCGTCGTCAACGAGGCATTCGTTCGAAAGTTCGGGTTGGGCAATGACGCGATCGGGAGGCGGATCGGCACGACGGCCGGCCAACCGCCCGACATCACGATCGTTGGTGTGGTGCGCGACGCCGCCTACCGCAGAGCCCGCGAGGTGTCGCCACCGCAGTACTTCCGACCGTTCCGACAGCAGGCGAGCGGCGTCATGACCTTCTATGTCCGCTCTGCGCCTGGGGTCGACCCCGCGGCGATCATGGCCGCGGTCCCCGGGGTGGTGCGGAAGCTGGATCCCACTCTGCCAGTCGACGACCTCCGCACCATCGACGAGCAGTTCAACGAGAACACGACATCGGAACGCGTCGTCACCACCCTCTCGTCCAGCCTGGCCGCGCTGGCGGCGCTGCTCGCCGGCATCGGCCTCTACGCGGTGCTGGCCTACTCGGTGTCCCAGCGCCTGAAGGAAATCGGCATCCGCATGGCGCTTGGCGCACAGGCACGCGACGTCCAGCGGATGGTGCTGAGCCAAGGCGGACGTATCACGCTGGGAGGCGGGCTGATCGGCGTCGCGCTCGCCATGGCGCTCGCGCAAGTGGGACGCACGATGCTGTTCGGCGTCAGCGCGTTCGATCCCTGGGTGCTGACGGGAGCCACGGCGCTCATCGTCACCGTCGCCACCGGAGCGGGGCTGGTGCCCGCTCGCCGGGCGGCGGCGGTCAACCCCGTTGAAGCGCTGCGGGCCGACTAACAGCCGAGAGGAGGCGTCGTGTTCGACACTACGGTCACGACCGGCCATGCAGAATGCGGTCGATGTCCGCGTTTGGCAGCGCTCCTCCGCTGCCATCGATGGCGAACTCATCGAGGTGCAGGATCGGGTCATCGAGTGGAATCGTCGTTCGCTTCGACTTGGGCGCGGGCCCAAGCTGAGCGACTGGTTTTCCTGCCCGGGCAATGGTGATGCGCTCTCCGCGTTCGGCCCTGGCGACAAGTTGCGACAGCCGAGCCTTGGCCGCGTGGATATCGACGACGGCGTCTCCCATGGCGGCCATGTTAGCGAATGGGTATGGACGAAGACCAGCGGCACGCCACGGCCGCCGGTGCTGGCCGCGCTGCGGCAATTCCGCGATGACCCTCTCAGACGAACCGAAGATAGCGCGGCCCCAGGCGTTCGAACGCAGGGCGATCCGCCCCGACGACGTCCGCATCGAGCAGCTGGGCGGTAGCCACGAGCCATGCATCGTTCTCGCCCAACCGGCGCGAAGAGCGCCGTTGCAGCAAGGCGCACCGATGCGCCTGCGCCAGGTGTACGCCCTGGAGCGCGAACCGCTGCAGGGACGCGAACGCGGCCGCGACGTCGGCGGCGCCCTCCAACAGCTCCTCTACTGTGACGACGGACACGACCAGTTGCCGGCCCCGCAACGAGGGCAGGAACGCGCGGGCCGGGCCGACCTCATCCCGCGCAGTCTCCCGATCGAGCGCGACCAGGAACGACGTATCCAGGAGGACCGGCCGCCTCACTTCCGCTGGACCAGGCCGAGGCCGTGGCCGGCTGCCTGCTGGACCCACTTCATCAGATCGTCACCCGTCTCGACCGGGCCGGCCCGATCGATCAGCGCGCGAATCACGTCCGACTTGGCCACCTTGCCGCGTCGGGCCCAACGGTCGAGACGCGCGGCCCGCTCCTTGTCCAGTTTCACCGTGATGGTAGGCATCGGTAATACGTCGATATTACCACCAGCGAGGATCGCCTCGAACCGGTGGGCATGTTGTGCCGGCGGAGGCTCTGTTTCGCTGGGCCTGCCCGTGCCTTCAGAGGAGTAAGCGATGCTCGACACGTTCCGGCGCGACCTGCGCCACGGCGCGCGGATGCTGGCGAAGAACCCGGGCTTCGCTGCACTGGCGATGCTCTCGATTGCCGTCGGCGTCGGCGCCAACGCCGCCATGTTCAGCGTGGCCGACGGTCTCGTCCTCCGTCCGCTGCCCGTGGCCGCTCCCGGCCGGATCGTCACAGTCATGGCGACGACGGCCGGGACTCTCCGCAACCTCAACCTGTCGTATCCCGAGTACGTCGATATCCGCGACCAGTCGCGCAGCTTCGACGCGGTGGTAGCCTACACCGTCTTTGCAACCAGCTACTCGATCCGCCGAGAAGACACGGCGCAGCGCAAGATCGGCATGTTTGTGAGCGGCAACATGCTCGACGCGATGGGCGTGCGGCCGCACGTCGGCCGGGGCTTCCGCGGCGACGAAGATCGAGCTGGCCAGCCCGTCGCGGTCGTCGTGCTCGATCACGACGAGTGGATGCGGAGCTTCAACTCGAGCCCGGATGTCGTCGGCACCACGATCCGCATCGGAGGCGTCGATCTGACCGTCGTCGGCGTGGCCCCACGCGGGTTCACGGGCATCGACCACGACGTCCATCCATCCTTCTACGTCCCGCTGGCCATGTGGACGACGGTCCTGGACAGCGCCCGGCCCGACGACCTGGTGCGGCGCGACGGCCGGGCACGGCAGATGGTGGTGAAGGCGCGCTTGAAGCCGGGCTTGACGGTGGAAGAGGCCCGCGCCGACGTCGGGCAGATCGCCGCCAACCTCACGCGCGCCTACCCGGACACGAACCAGGGCCGCGGTTTCACGGCGCGCACGCAGTTGGACGCCCTCAACGCGCGCCCCGGGGGCGGCGATGGACCGCTCGTGATGATGCTGATGACGCTGGCGTTCGCGGTGCTGTTGGTGGCGTGCGCCAATGTCGGCGTCCTGCTGGTGAGCCGCGCCCCGGCACGAGCCCGCGACATCGCTATGCGCCTGGCGATCGGCGCCGGGCGCCCGCAAGTCGTTCGCCAGTTGATGACGGAGGGCGTCCTGATGGCCGCCGGGGGCGCCGCGATCGGGCTGGTGCTCGCCTTTGCCGCCATTGGCGCCTTCCAGCGCGTGGAGTTCCCCACCGACTTTCCGCTGAAGCTGACCTTTGCCCTCGATGCGCGGGCGTTCGTGGTCGGCGCGGCGGCGGCCCTGGCATGCGCGCTCCTCGCCAGCCTGGTGCCGGCGTGGCTGGCGTCGCGCACGGACCTGATCCAGGTATTCAAGAGCGACGGCGGGTCGAGGATCGGCAGGTTGTGGGGCCGCCAGGCGCTGGTTGGCGCACAGCTTGCCGTCGCGCTCGTGCTCCTGACCGTGTCGGTGACCCTCTATCGTGGGTTCGCCTTCGAACTGGCCCAGGGTCCTGGGTTTCGCACCGATCATCTGTTGATGGTGGCGTTGCAGCCGGGCCTGGCGCGCTACGACCAGGCCAAGAGCGTTGAGTTCTATCGCGAGCTGAAGGAGCGGGCTCAGGCACTGCCCGGCGTCCGCCTGGCGACGGTGACGTCATCGGTGCCGATGAAGGTGGACACCTTCCAGCAGACGCCGATGGCGCCCGAAGGCTTCCAGTTTCCACCGGGCACAGAGAACGTGCCCACGCTGTGGGTGCGCGTGGACGAGCACTACTTCGAGACGATGGGCATCCCGCTCGTCAGCGGGCGGCCGGTTCGCAGCACGGACACCGCGGAGACACCCGCGGTGGCGATCGTCAACGAAACGATGGCCCGGCGCTACTGGCCGGGACAGAATGTGCTTGGCAAGCGCGTGCGGTTGGATCTGCGTGACCGCATGATGGTCGAGATCGTCGGCGTTGCCGCCGACAGCACGAACGCATTCATCGGACTGGAACCGCTGGAAATGATGTACGTGCCGCGCCTCCAACATCCGATTCCACAAGGGACGCTGCTCCTCCACACCGACGGCCCGGCGGCGGCGATGGCGGGCCCGGTACGCGAGCTGGTTCGCAGCCTGGACCCGGACATGCCGGTGTTCGGCGTGCGCACGATGGAGGACTTCTACTACATGCGCGCCACGTACATCGCCCGGCTGATCGCCGGCAGCGTGGGCGTGATGGGCGCGATGGGCGTCGGCCTGGCCGTCGTCGGCCTCTACGGCGTCGTGGCCTATACCGCCAGCCGGCGCACACGGGAGATCGGCATTCGCATGGCGATCGGCGCACAGCCGGCGTCGGTGCTGCGCATGGTGCTGCGCCACGGACTCACGCTGACCCTGTGCGGCCTGGCGGTCGGCGCGGCCGGTGCCCTGGCTGCCGGACGCCTGCTCCCATCGGTCTTGTCGGGCCTGCAGCGCGGCGAGGGTGGCATCGACGTGGCGCCGCTGGCGATTGTGGTGCCGATACTCGGCGCCGTGACGATGCTCGCCACGTACCTCCCCGCACGACGCGCCTCACGCATCGATCCGTTGGTCGCCCTCAGACAGGAGTAGTCGGATGCTCGACGCGCTCCGGCAGGACCTTCGGCTCGCGGCCCGCTCCCTGCGCCGAACGCCCTCGTTCACAGCCACCGCGGTGCTGACGCTCGCCATCGGCATCGGGGCGACGACCGCCATCTTCAGCCTGGTCAACGCCGTCCTGCTGCGGCCGGTGCCCTACCCCTCGCCCGAGCGCCTCGTCGTGCTGTCGTCGCGAAACGGCAGCTCGCAGAGCGGGCGCACGTTCGTCTACGTCCGCGAGCGTGCGCGCCGTATGGAGGCCGTGGCGGCGCAGGGGTCCCGGGAGCTGTGGAACCTCGTGACGCCGTCGGCGGTGCTTCCCGTGACGGGCCTCAGGGTCTCGACCGCCTACCTCCGGGTCCACGGCGTAGCACCTCTCGCCGGCCGGGAGTTCACCGCGGACGAGGATCGCGCCAACGGTCCGGAGGCGGCGCTCGTCAGCCAGGCCGTCGCGACGCGCCTGTTCGGCAGCGCCGCGGCCGCCATCGGGCAGGCCCTCACGCTGGGAAATCGCTCGCACGCGGTGGTGGGCGTGCTTCCCGCGGACTTCTCCTCCATTCCCGAAGCCGACGTGCTGATTCCGCTGCGAACCACGTCGCAGGACACAGGCGTCAACTACCGCGTGTTCGGGCGGCTTCCCAGCGCCGCCCCGGACAAAGCGGCCGACCAGGAACTGGCGGCGCTGCAGGCCGATCTGGTGCGCGACGCGCAGCTCGACGCGCGGCGCGTGCCCCCCTCCGTGTGGGCGCCATACCGCCAGGTCCTCGGACGGACGCTGCGGCAGCCCGTGCTCATCCTCCTGGCGGCGGTCTCGCTGCTCCTCGTGATCGGATCGGTCAACGTCGCGGGTCTGTATGTCGCCCGATCGTTCGCCCAGCACCAGGAGATGGCGACGCGGGCCGCACTGGGCGCCCCACGACGCCGGCTGATGGGCCAGGTGCTCGCCGAGGCGGCCGTCGTCGCGCTTGCGGCCGCGATCGGCGGGCTGGCCATCGCGTTCGGCGCCACGCGGGGCTTCGCGTTGCTGCTCTCTTCCAGCACATTGCGCGACGTGTCGCTGGCCGATGTCACGTCGCTCGACTGGCGCGTCCTGCTGGCCACGAGCGCCATGACCGCCGCATCGGCCCTGATCTTCGGGCTCGTCCCCGCGTGGTCGGCCTCGAGGACGAATCTGCAGGGCTCGCTGCGGGCACGAGGCCGCACGGGTTCGGGCCGAGTCACCCCGGCGCTCCGCCGCGCCTTCACCGCCGTCGAGGTGGCGCTGGCCGTCGTGCTGCTCGTGGGCGCGGGCCTGCTGATGCGCACCTTCTTCAATCTCACCCGCGTGGAGCCCGGCTTCCAGGCCGACCGCGTCCTCGTGGGACGGATGTCCTTGCAGGACGCAGGGGCAGAAGGCCCGATCCTGAGCAACGCGCTCTTCGGCCCCGCGCTCGAACGCATCCGGCAGGTTCCCGGCGTCGTCGCGGCCGCCGTGTCGAACCACGTGCCCGTGGAGACCGGCCTCAACCTGACCGTGCAGCCGCCGGCGGGCGGCGTGATCGATCGACCGCTGGCCGTGGACTGGCGCTACGTCTCGCCGGAGTACTTCGAGGTCTTCCGCATTCCGACGCATCTCGGCCGCACGATCACGGAGGACGACCGGCGCGCGGGCAGACCTGTGGCGCTGGTGAACGAGGCGTTCGCGCGCACGTTCTTCGGCCGGCTCGACGTGCTGGGACAGACGATTCAACTGGCCCCCGCGTTCGAGGATCCGCCCCGCGCGATCGTCGGCGTCGTCGGCAACGTGAAGGCACGGTCCAACGCCGGATTCTCCAGCGGGTTGAATGCGGCCGCCTCCGACACCGCGCCAGCGGTGTTCGTGCCCGCGGCGCAGGCCTCCGAGACCGCCATGCGCGTCGCCCATCGCTTCTTCGACATGAAGTGGGCGGTGCGGGCGAACGGGCCGACCGGGCCACTGGAGCAACAGGTGCGTGAGGCGGTGCGCTCCGTGGCGCCGACGCTGCCGTTCGTCCGCTTCGAGCCCATGACGGCGGTCGTCGCGCAGGACCTCGATTTGCAGCGCCTCCTGAGCGTGCTCCTCGGGGCCTTTGCGGTCGCGGCGATCCTGCTCGCCGGGGTCGGACTTTACGGCCTCATCGCCTATGCCGCCGCGCAGCGGACCCGAGAAGTGGGCATCCGCATGGCCCTCGGCGCAACCGCGGGGCGAGTGGTCGCCACCCTCGTCCGCGAGGGTGTGGCGACCGCCGGCGTCGGGCTGGCGGCGGGTATCGCCGGGGCACTGTTCGCCTCGCGGGTGCTTCAGAGCCTGCTCTTCGGCGTCTCGCCGGTCGATGCGTCGACGTTCGCCGCAGTGGGCCTGGCGTTCGCGGGCGTCGCCGCGGTGGCCGCATTCGCGCCAGCAATCCGGGCGGTGAGAATCAACCCCGTCGAGGCGTTGCGGGCAGAATAGACGACTCATGGCCCCGAGGCAGGAGTAGCCTGCCCCACCAGTGGAGTGACCGCACAGATGCTGTTCAAACGCACGCCCTCCCCCGTCGTCGAAGACCCTGCCTGGGACCCGACCGGCAACACCCCGCTGATGTCGTTGAAGGGGGTCGAGAAGTCGTTCCCCGTCGGCGCGGGCCAGGTCTTCGTGCTGCGGCGGATCACCTTCGACATCAAGCCCGGCGAGTTCGTGTCCATCATGGGCCCGTCCGGCGCCGGCAAGTCCACGCTGCTCCACATCCTGGGGCTCCACGACAGCGCGTGGACGGGCGAGTACACGCTGATGGGCCGGCCCATCCACGCGCTCGGCGCCAAGGAGCGGCAGGCCCTGCAGAAGCGGCACATCGGCTTCGTGTTCCAGAGCTATCACCTGCTGGACGACCTGACCGTCTACGAGAACATCGAGCTGCCGCTCTCCTACCGGGACGTGAAGAAGTCGGACCGCCAGAGCATCGTGGCCGATGTGCTGGACCGGTTCGGCATCGTGGCCAAGAAGGACCTCTATCCGAATCAGCTCTCCGGCGGCCAGCAGCAACTGGTCGGGGTGGCGCGCGCCGTCGCGGCAAGCCCGGAAGTGATTCTGGCGGACGAACCGACGGGCAACCTGCACTCGTCGCAGGCGCAAGAAATCATGGAGCTCTTCAGGCAACTGAACCAGAAGGGCACGACGGTCGTACAGGTCACGCACTCGGAGGTCAACGCCGCCTACGGCGATCGCGTCATCCGGCTGCGGGATGGCTTTCTGGTCAACGAGTGAGGCCCCATGAGCGTCTGGAGCGACCTTCGTCACGGTGTCCGGCTGATCGTGAAGGATCCCGCGTTCGCGTGTGCCGCGGTCGCCGTGCTCGCGCTCGGCATCGCCGCCAACATGGTGGTGTTCACGCTGGTCAACGGCGTCCTCCTGCGTGACCTGCCGTTCGACGCCCCGGATCGCATCGTCGAGATCAACGTCGTCAACCGCGGCAACGCGCGGAACCCGATCTCGGCGGCCTCCTATCTCGACCTGCGCGACTGGAACCGCGCGGCGCGGACGTTCGACGGCATCGCCGGAGCCGACGAACGTACGATGAACCTGTCCGACGAGACGCGGCCCGCCGAGCGGTTCCGCGGCGCTTTCGTGTCGGCGAGCGCCTTCGGCCTGATCGGCCAGCGGCCGATCCTGGGACGCGATTTCCGGGCCGAGGACGACCAGGAGGGCGCGGCGCCCGTCGTGATCCTCGGCCACGCCGTCTGGCAGCGCCGCTACCAGGGCGACCCGTCGATCGTCGGTCGCGTCATCCGGGTCAACGGCGTGCCGGCCACCGTGATCGGCGTGATGCCCGAGGACTTCGGCTTCCCGCTGGCGTCCGACGTGTGGCAGCCGCTGGCCCTGCTCCCTGAGGAGGCGCGCGCCGACCGCCGCAGCCGCTCCGTCGATACGTTCGGGCGGCTGCGGGCCGGCGTCGGCATCGAGCAGGCTACCGCCGACCTGCGCTCGATGATGGCAGCCCTGGCCGAACAGCATCCGCAGAGCAACCGCGACCTGGAACCGCGCGTGCGCCCGTTCAGGAGCGGCCTGGGCGGTCCGATCCAGCCGCTGATGGCGGCACTCTCGGGCACGGTCGCGTTCGTCCTGCTCATCGCCTGCGCCAACGTCGCCAACCTGCTGCTGTCGCGCGCCGCCGGCCGGGCGCGCGAGGTGGCCTTGCGGATGTCGATCGGGGCGAGCCGCTGGCAGATCGTGCGGCAGTTGCTCGCCGAGAGCCTCGTCCTCGCGGCGGTTGCCGGGGCGGTGGCCCTGGGGCTGTCGATCGCCGGCATCCGCCTGTTCTGGAGCGTCGCCGCGGACACCGAGCCGCCCTACTGGCTGCAGTTCCCGTTTGACGCCGCCGTGTTCACGTATCTCGCGGCCGTGTGCATCGGCACGTCGGTCGTTTTCGGCCTGCTGCCAGCAATCCACACGTCGCGCACCAGCCTGGTCGAGGTGTTGAACGACGCGGCGCGCGGCGCCACTGGCCACCGCGGCCGGCGCTGGTCCGGGGCGCTGGTCGCGGGACAGATCGCGCTGACGCTCGTGCTGCTGGCCGGCACGGGCGCGACGATGCGCAGCGTGATCCAGGCCAGCACCATCGACGCCGGCATCGACACATCCGGACTCCTGCGCCTCCGGCTCGACTTGCCCGCTCCCAAGTACGGCCGGCCCGAACAGCGCCTGGCGTTCTACGCGCAGCTCGACGACCGGCTGGCGTCTTCCGACCTCGACGCAACGATCGCCGACGCGGTGCCGCTCGGCGGCGGCGCGCCGCGCGAACTGCGGCTGGCCGGCGACGACGACCCGGCGCGCGAAGGTCCGACGGTGTCGATGGTGACAATCGGTCCGCGCTTCTTCGACACGGTGCGGACGCGCGCCGTTCGCGGGCGCGACTTCGGCGCCGGCGACGGCGGCCCCGGGCGGAGCGTCGCCGTCGTCAACGAGCGGTTCGCCCGTCTCCACTTCGGCGACGGCAACGCGCTGGGCCGGCGGATACGCCTGCTGACTCCCGGCGCGCCCGGCACCGTCCCGAACACCGCGGCCGACTGGATGACGGTGGTCGGCGTCACAGCGAACGTCCAGCACCGGCCCGGACCCGACGGAGGGTTCGCGCCGGTCGTCTACGTCCCCTACGCCGCCAACCCCACGGCAGGCACCAACGTCCTGGTGCGGTTCGCCGGCGACCCGGCGCCGGCCGCCGCAGCCGTGCGGGCATTGGTGGGCGCCCTGGACCCCGACCTGCCGCTCTACGACGTCCGCACCGTGGACGACCTGGCCTACTACCTGCGCTGGGACCAGCGCGTGTTCGGCTCGATGTTCGCCGTCTTCGCGGCGCTCGCGCTGCTGATGGCCGCCGTCGGCCTGTATGCGGTGACCGCGTATTCGGTGTCGCAGCGCACGCGCGAGTTCGGCGTGCGCATGGCCCTGGGCGCCTCGGCGTCGAACGTGCAGTGGCAGGTGGCCAGACAGACGTCGCCGCAGGTAATCGCCGGCCTGGCGGTCGGCGTCGCCGGCACGCTGGCCGTCACCAGCATCATGCCGTCGATTCTCGCCGCGTCGCGCGGCGGCGAGCCCCGCATGCTCGCCGGCGTCGTCGCCGGCGTGATCGTCGTCGCGGCTGCGGCCTGCCTCGTGCCGGCACGCCGCGCCACGCGCATCGATCCGGTGCATGCACTGAGGGCGGACTGAGATGGCGCTTCAGGAACTGCGGCTGGCTGTCCGGCTCTGGCGGCGGAATCCGTGGTTCGCGGCGCTGACGGCCGTCGGCCTGGGATTGCCCTCCTGGTCAGTTGACTCATTATGATGAGTCATTTACCCTCATCGCATGACTAAGCGACTGCAGGTCCTCCTCGAAGAACCCGAATGGCGGGAAGTACAACGGGCGGCGCGAGCCGAGCGCACGACGGTGGCGGAATGGGTGCGGAAGGCCCTGCGCGCGGCGCGGCAGGCACGGTCGAGCGCAGACGTGGACGCCCGGCTCGCGGCCATTCGCACCGCCGCGGCACACCAGTTTCCCGCCGGCGACGTGGAGCAGATGAACGCCGAGATCACGCAAGGCTACGTGGGCACGGCACCGCGATGATTCTCGTGGACGCCAACGTTCCGATGTACCTGGTCGGGGCGGATCACCCCAACAAGACCGCCACGCTGCGGCTGCTGGAGCGCGCGGCCACCGACCGGGAGCGCCTGGTGACCGACACGGAGGTGTTCCAGGAGATGCTTCACCGCTATGTCGCGATCGGCCGCCGCGACGCCATCCAGCCCGCGTTCGACGCGCTGAACGCCGTCGTCGACGACGTCTTCGCGATCGATGCCCGGGCGGTAGAACGGGCCAAGGACCTCGTGCTGGGCTACACGCGCCTGTCGGCTCGGGATGCGATACACGTCGCGGCCATGCAGGCGCACGGCGTGAAACGCATCATGAGCTTCGATGCGGCGTTCGATGCGGTGCCCGGCCTCACCCGACTGAGCGCCTGAACGACGCGGCGCCATTCCCAGCCATGAACGCCCCCCCTCGCCTGCTGATCGCCGACGACCAGCGCGACGTCCTGGAAGCCCTGCGTCTGCTCCTCAAGGGCGAGGGCTACTTGATCGACCTGGTCGAATCGCCTCCCGCCGTCCTGACGGCGCTGCCGCAGCGCGACTACGACGTGGTGCTGATCGACCTGAACTACGCCCGCGACACCACGTCGGGCGAAGAGGGGCTGGAACTGCTGCGGCGCATCCACGAGGCGGACGCGTCCATGCCCGTCGTGGTGATGACGGCATGGGGATCGGTGCACCTGGCCGTCGAAGCCATGCGGCGTGGGGCGCGGGACTTCGTCGAGAAGCCCTGGGACAACGAGCGCCTGCTGACGATCGTCCGCACGCAGGTGCAGTTGGGTCGCGCGCTCCGGCGCGCCAGCCAGCTCGAGGCGCAGACCAAGGCCGGCGCCGCCGCCGAGGCGCCGTTCGTCGCCTCGGCGCCGTCGATGCAAGGGGTCCTGCAGATCATCGAACGCGTGGGGCCCTCGGACGCCAACGTGCTCATCACCGGGGAGAACGGCACGGGCAAGAGCCTGGTGGCCAACGCGCTGCATGCGGCATCGCCCCGGGCCGGACGGGCCATGGTGACCATCAACGCGGGCGGTGTGTCCGAGGGGGTCTTCGAAAGCGAGCTCTTCGGCCACGTGAAGGGCGCGTTCACCGACGCCAAGCTGGACCGTGTGGGGCGCTTCGAGCTGGCCGACGGGGGGACGTTGTTCCTCGACGAGATCGCCAACGTGCCGATGGGCCAGCAGCAGAAGCTGCTGCGTGTGCTCGAAACCGGAGAGTTCGAGCGGCTGGGGTCGTCGCGCACGCGCAAGGCCGACGTCCGGCTGATCTCGGCCACCAACGCCGACGTGAACGCGGAAGTGGCGGCGGGGCGGTTCCGCCAGGACCTGCTGTTCCGCCTCAACACGATCGAGGTGCACCTGCCGCCGCTGCGCGAGCGACGCGAGGACATCCCACGCCTGGCCCGGCACTTCCTGGCCGCGCACGCACAGCGCTATCGCAAGCCCATCACGGGATTCGACCCGGCGGTGCTGCAGGCGCTGATGGACCACGCCTGGCCAGGCAACGTCCGTGAGCTGGACCACGCCGTCGAGCGGGCCATCCTGATGGCGCAAGGCAACGTGGTGCACGTGTCCGACCTGGGCCTTCGGTCCGCCGACGCGGCGAGCGAACGCCTCGACGACATGAGCCTGGAGGACGTGGAGAGCCTGCTCGTGCGCAAGGCGATGGGGCGCTACGGCAACGTCACGCAGGCGGCCAAGGCGCTGGGCCTGAGCCGGTCCGCCTTGTATCGAAGGCTCGAGAGATACAAGCAGGTATAGTGCGGACTGTCGGCGAGGGTTGGTGCGGACTGTCGGTGTAGGTTGGTAGTTGGTAGGTCTGCAGTTTGTGACTTGTGCCTTGGGCCTTGAGCCTTGACCACCCCCTCACTCCGATGACCCACGATCGTCGCGTCACGGCGCTCTTCATGGCCGCGGCCCTCCCGGCGGTCGTCATCGCCGGCGTGGCCGCATGGCAGGCGCCGCTGCCGGCCGCCGTGCGGGTCGCTGTTTCGCTCGTCGTCGTGGCCGTGTGGGTGGGCCTGTCGATGCTGGCCCGCGGCCAGATGGTCCGGCCACTCCAGACCGTCGCCAACCTGCTGGCGGCGCTGCGGGAGGGAGACTTTTCGATTCGCGCGCGGAGCGGCACGGCCGACGACGCCCTGGGTCACGTGATGGTGGAAATCAACACGCTGGCCGACACCTTGCGCGTGCAGCGCCTGGGCGCGCAGGAGGCCACGGCGCTCTTGCGGTCGGTGATGGCCGAGATCGACGTCGCCATCTTCGCGTTCGACGAGTCCCACCGGCTGGTGCTGGCCAATCGCTTCGGGGAGCGGCTCCTCGGACGCGATGGGCCGGCGCTGCTCGGCCACACGGCCAGCGAGCTGGGACTGGTCGAGGCGCTGTCCGCATCCTCGGCGCTGCAGGACCTCACGTTCGCGGGCGCCGCGGGCCGCTGGGAGATCAGGCGCGCGCGTTTCTGGCAGGGCGGCGCGCCCCACGACCTGCTGGTGCTCTCGGATCTCAGCCAGCCCCTGCGGGAGCAGGAGCGTCGCGCCTGGCGGCGGCTGATCCGCGTGATCGGCCACGAGCTGAACAACTCGCTGGCGCCGATCAAATCGATCGCCGGCAGCCTGGCGTCGCTCCTCGGCCGTACACCCCCGCCGGAGGATTGGCGCGCCGACATGGAACACGGGCTCGGCATCATCGCCGCGCGCGCCGACGCCCTGAGCCGCTTCACGACGGCGTACGCCCGGCTGGCCAAGCTGCCCCCGCCGTCGCGCCGGCCCGTGCCGATCGGCCCCCTGGCGCACCAGGTCGCGCGCATCGAGACACGGCTTCTCGTGGAGGTCACTCCGGGCCCCGACGCGATCGTCCACGCCGATCCCGATCAACTCGAGCAATTGCTCATCAACCTGGTGCGCAACGCCGTGGATGCGACGCTGGAAACGGGCGGCCGCGTGACGATCGGGTGGACGAGGGAGGACCACACCCTGGAGGTGTTCGTGGAAGACGAGGGGCCCGGCGTGCAGAACACCGGCAACCTGTTCGTGCCCTTCTTCACCACCAAGCCTGGCGGCTCCGGCATCGGGCTCGCGCTGAGTCGCCAGATCGCCGAAGGACACGACGGGTCGTTGACCCTCTCCAATCGGGAACGCGGGCCCGGCGCGCGCGCCAGCCTGCGGTTGCCGCTGGCCGACACGTGACGACCGGTGCACGAACGCGCGGCCGCATGGGCCTACTGGCGGCCTTCGCCGTCGCGCTCGTGCTTCCGGCGTCGACGCCCGCCCAGACGCCCGGCACGGCGTCCTTCGGCGTCTTTCACCGCGGCACGCGCGTTGGCACGGCAGACGTCACGCTGGAACGCACCGAGGCGGGGTGGCGGATCACCAGCCGCAGCGAGATCGGCGGCGATTTTCAGCTGTCCGTGAAGCAGTTCGACGCCGAGTACGACCTGGCGTGGCGGCCGCGGTTCATGACGATGGAGCTGTCGACGCCAGACGAACACGCCATCGTGCACGTCGCGATGATGGGCACGACGACGCGCACCGACATCGTGCGCCCGCGCCAGGAGGCCCTGTTCGGCGCCAACGACGTGGCGGCCGATACGCTGTTCCTGCCCGACTACGTGTTCGGTGCGTTCGAGGCGCTGGCGGCGCGGCTGCAGAACGCAACGCCCGGAGCGGAGCTGGCGATCTTCCTCGTTCCACGGCTGGAGGCACGGGCAATCGCCGACCACCGATCGCTCACCACCGTGCACACCACACGAGGCCCCCGCGCGGTGACGCGGTGGCACCTCACCGTGAAACGCGACACGCCGACCCCGCTCGAGATCTGGAGCGACGGAGGCCGGCTGCTCCGACTGGATCTCCCCGACGAAGCGCTGTCGATCGTACGAACCGACGTCGTCGATATCAATTGACCGGACGCCCGCTAGAAAACTTGACCTCTTGAAACCCAAATAAATCAGTCAAGTTTTCTCGCCCGCACGGAGTGCGGGCCAAAGACAGCGTTCTAGCGAGGCGAAGCCTCGCTAGAACAGGACCGCTGCCTCGCCACGCGCCGCGATCCGAGCGTCGAAGTGCGCGATGATGCGGGCCCCGCGCGCCAGCACCGCCTCCATCTCGTCCTTTCGCATGATGTCGCCCATCGCTGTCGTCATGTTCTCCAGCGTGAGCCCGCGCAGCGCGTCCAGGAGCGACCGATCGCAGCGCGTGAGCTGCTCGGGCTTCAGCAGTTCCTTGCCGAGTCGGAACGCGCGGGTGTGGTCGATCATCCACAGCGTCCAGTCTTTCGTCCACAGGATGTTCCCCTGGTTGCGATCCCTGTTCTGGATCAGTTCATCCCAGACTCGCATGACTTGAATCTGCTTGGACGTCCGGTCGGGGTCCGGCCCGAGGATGCGCGGCTGCTTGAGCCGTCCCGTGTCGTCGAACTGCACGTCGTCGATCCACCAGGTCACGGCGGCGTCCTTGTTGTCGATACGCCGCGGCACCGACATCGGGACCGTCTTCAGGCTCAGGAGGGTGGCCAGACGGTAGCCGCCGACGTTGAACCTGTAGGAGTCCTTGAAGTTGACCTCGCTGGCGCGACCGGCGTTGAACACGGCCTGCTCGACGTCCACCGTCTGAACCTGTACGTCATGGCTCAGCCGTCCATCGTTGAACGTGGCCCGGATCGGATCGGTCACACCTTTACCGCTACGCCTCCACTGAACGACCTTGGCCGTCTTCAGGAAGACCTCCATCTCGTCCGGCGTGAGGACGACAGCGGGCGGTGGCGCGGTGACGGGTTCCTGCGCGAACGAAGCGGGAACGCAGGCGGCCAGGATGAAGCCTAGAACCAGAATGCGTCGGGCACGACTCATGTTGAGCCATCCTACGCCCACCGCATGGTCAAACGCGAGATGCCGACGGCGTTGCGAGGCGGAGCCTGAATGCTTGCCGATCCGAGGCGCAGCCTCGCTAGAATTCTGACGTGGCCATCCTGCTGTGGGTCGTGGGTGTCGCGATCGTGCTCGTCGGCTTGGCAGGAGTGGTGCTGCCGGGGCTCCCGGGAGCGTGGCTCATCGTCGGTGGGCTGACGATGGCGGCAGCCGCGGACGGGTTCACGCGCGTCGGCGTCCCGACGCTCGTCGTGATTGGCCTGATCGGCCTCGCCAGCTACGGCATCGACGTCGTCGCGGCCAGCGCGGGGGCGAAGAAGCTGGGCGCCAGCCCGCGTGCCATGGTGGGGGCCGCCCTGGGCACGGTGCTCGGCCTCTTCCTGGGCTTGCCGGGCCTCATCGCCGGCCCGTTCGTCGGCGCGGTCATTGGCGAGTGGACGGTCCACCGGGACCTGAAGCGGGCTGGACGGGCGGGCGCCGGAGCGTGGATCGGCTTCGCCATCGGCACGGCGGCGAAAGTCGCCATCGCGTTCTTGATGATCGGCCTGTTCCTGTTGGCGCTCGTCCTGTAGCCAGGTCCTGGTTCCGCGTATCGGCCCTCGGCGGCGCTCACTGCCGGTGCAGCAAGTGCGCCAGGTCGATGGCCGGGAGCGGCGGCTTGTAGTAATAGCCCTGCATGGCGTCGCATCCACGCGCCCGCAGGAAGTCCATCTGGGCGCGGCTCTCCACGCCCTCCGCCACGACGCGGTGGCGCAGGCTCTTGGCCATGCTGATGATCGCCGACGTGATGGCCGCGGCGTCGTCCTCAGCGGCCGACAGATCACGCACGAACGACTGATCGATCTTCAGCGTGTCGATCGGGAACCGGCGGAGCTGGCTGAGGCTGGAGTAGCCCGTGCCGAAGTCGTCGATCGAGATGCGGACCCCCAGGTCCCTCAGGCTGCGGAGCACGCCGACCGTGCTCTCGCTGTCGTTCATCACGATGCCCTCGGTCAGCTCCAGCTCCAGATACTGAGGGTCGAGGCAGGCCAACTCCAGCGCATCGGTCACCGACGCCAGGAAGTCCTTGTGCTTGAACTGTGCGCCGGCAAGGTTCACGGCGACAGGAATGGGGGCGAGCCCGGCCACCTGCCACGCCTTGCTCTGCCGGCATGCCTCCCGGAGCGCCCACTGGCTGATCGGCACCATCAGCGCGCTGTCCTCGATGAGGGGCAGGAACTCCGCCGGCCCCACGAGACCACGCGAGGGGTCCTGCCACCGCAAGAGTGCCTCGCAGCCGATCACTGTCCGGGTCGTCAGATGCCGGATGGGCTGATAGTGCAGCACGAACTCCTCCCGCTGGAGGGCGCGCCGCAGGCTGTTCTCGAGGGCCAGACGCTGCCTGGCACGTGCGTTCATGTCTGGCGTGTAGAACTGGGAGTTGTTCCTCCCGAGGGCCTTGGCGTGGTACATCGCCGCATCGGCGTTGCGCGTCAGCGCGTCCGCGTCCTGGCCGTCTTCGGGAAACAGGCTGATGCCGATGCTGGCGCCCACGTGAACGTCCTGTCCGTCGATGGTGCAGCGCCGGCGGCAGGCGTCGAGCAGCTTCTCGGCCACGTGCACCACGTCGCCGACGCTGTGGGCGTCGGGAAGCAACACCACGAACTCGTCCCCGCCCTGACGGCACACGGTGTCGCTCGCCCGGACGCATGCGCGCAGGCGATCGGCGATCTCGCGCAGCAGGCGGTCGCCGGCCTCGTGACCCAGCGAGTCGTTCACGTGCTTGAACCGGTCGAGATCGACAAACAGCAAGGCGACGTGGCGGCAGCTGCGGCGCGCCTGCACGATGGCCTGGGCCACACGGTCCAACAGCAGCACCCGGTTGGGCAAGCCCGTGAGGAAGTCGTGCTGGGCCAGCCGGGTGAGGTGCAGCGCCGTCGCGCGCGTGTCGCCCACACTGCGGCAGACCAGCACGCCGCCGACGACGCGGCCGGCCCGGTCGTGGATCGGCATCGCGGAGCCTTCGATATTGGACTCCATGCCGTCACGCGCCACCAGGGTGACGTTGCTGGCATCGACGCGGTGGTTGCCGGCCAGCGCCGCGCGCAGCGGATTGGACGTCGGTTGACGCGTGGTGGCCTCGAGCACGCGTATCACGTGATCCAACGGTCGGCCATGCGCCTGCGCGTTGCTCCAGCCCGTCAGGGACTCGGCCATCGAGTTGAGGAGCGAGACCCGTTCGCCGCTGTCTGTCGCGATGACGGCGTCACCACCCGCGTTCAGCATGGCCTCGGTGAACTCCTGCTGCTGGAACGCGACTTCCTCGGCTGGAGGAGATACGCCCGCATCGGTGGACCGTAGAACCGCAGGCGCGCCGGACGGCGGCGCGGGGTTCTTCCCGGCCAGGGCCAGCAGGTGGCCCATGCGGGCCACGGGACGACGCCGGCGCCTGCCCTGCAACAGGTGCAGGACCAACGAGGCCAGACGGTCCAGCGCGGAGCGGTGCGCGTCGCTGAGCCGGCGCGGCCGGTAGTCCATCACGCACAGCGTGCCGATGCACAGGCCGTCGTCGGTGACCAGCGGAACGCCTGCGTAGAAGCAAACGGCCGGCTCGGTGGACACGTGGCTGGAGCCACCGAAGCGCGCGTCGCGGCGGACATCGGCGAGCACGAGCGGCGTGCGGTTGTCGATGACGGAGCGACAGAACGCGTCCTCGAGGATGGCCGGCGGCGGTACCGGCAACGCGTGATAGACAGTGAGCCGCTGTTTGGTGCCGGCCGCAATGCGGACGACCGACAACGGCGCGTCGCACCGGTCGGCGGCAAGCCTCGCAATGGCATCGAGGGCGGAACGTGTTTCGGCGTCGAGAGCGGCAAGAAGATCCAGCGCGGCCAGTCGAGCCCGCTCGTTCACCGCCGGAGTCACGATGCCCAGAGCGCCCATGGCCAGCTCCCTTCGTGTCAACTTGCGAATGGATATTACCCGCCGACCCGCCGTAAGCTAGCTCAACCAGTGCAGTTGTGTGCTAACACCTCAGCCGTATGGCTGGGGTATGGGGGGCTATAATCCGCTCGTTCGGGCGCCGGCCCGACCGAGGCCCGGAGCCCGCAGACTGGCGACTGGAGACCGGCGACTGGAAACCGGAGACCGGAGACCGGAGACCGGAGACCGAAAGGATCACCCAATGATTGGCTTAGAGGTCAACGGCACGACCCACAACGTGGACGCCACGGCGGACATGCCGCTGCTGTGGGTGCTTCGCGACCTGCTGGGGCTGACCGGCACGAAGTTCGGATGCGGCCTCGGCCAGTGCGGCGCCTGCACCGTGCACGTGAACGGTGCGGCCGTGCGCTCCTGCACCACCACCGCGGGGTCGGCGGCGGGCAAGAAGGTGACGACCATCGAGGGCCTGTCCTCCACCGCCACGCACCCGCTGCAGCAGGCGTGGGTGGCCGAGCAGGTGCCCCAGTGCGGCTACTGCCAGTCAGGGCAGATCATGACCGCGGCGGCGCTCCTGGCGAGGACGCCGAGCCCGACCGACGCGCAGATCGATGCCGCCATGACCGGCAACATCTGCCGCTGCGGCACGTATCAGCGCATTCACAGCGCCATCAAGCGCGCGGCACGCGGTTAACGGAGGGCGCGCCATGAGCACACCGACGACCGTCACCCGCCGACTGTTCCTCAAGGCCGCCTCTGCCGCGGGCGGCGGCCTGATGCTCGGCTGCTATTTCTCGCCCACCGGCCAGTCGCTGAAGGCTGCGGGCACGTTCGAGCCCAACGTGTGGATCCGCGTGGACGCGGACAGCAGCGTTCGCATCATGCTCACGATGCTCGAAATGGGCCAGGGCGTGATGACGTCGATGCCGATGCTGGTCGCCGAGGAGCTGGACTTCGACTGGCGGAAGATCAAGACGGAGTGGGCGCCGGCCGACGCGAAATACGGCAACCCCAACTTCGGCGGCCAGCAACTGACCGCGGGCAGCAACAGCGTGCGCGGCATGTGGAAGGTGCTGCGCGAATCGGGCGCGGCGGCGCGGATGATGCTGGTGACCGCTGCGGCGCAGACGTGGGGCGTGGCGGAGAACACGTGCTCGACCGACAAGGGCGAGGTGATTCACGCCGCCAGCGGCCGGCGGCTGGCGTACGGCGCGCTGGTGGACAAAGCGGCCGCCCTGCCGGTGCCGACGCAGATCACGCTGAAGGCGCCGGCCAGCTTCAAGCTGCTCGGCCAATCCCTGCCGCGGCTCGACGTGCCCGAGAAGGTGAACGGCACCGCGCGGTTCGGGATCGACGTGAAGCTGCCGGGGCTGCTGACGGCCAGGATCGTGAAGTACCCGGTGGTCTTCGGCGGCAAGGTGGCCAGCTTCAACGCCGACAAGGCGAAGGCCGTGCCGGGCGTGCGCCACGTGGTGCAGGTGAGCTCAGGGATTGCGGTGGTGGCCGACCACTACTGGGCGGCGTCCAAGGGCGCGCAGGCTGTTGAGGTGAAGTGGGACGAGGGGCCGCTGGCCACGCTGACCAGCGCCGAAATCATGAAGACGTACGTGGCGCTGGCACAGCAGCCTGGCAAGGTGGCGCGCAACGACGGCAACGCGGACCAGGCCCTGGGCAACCCGGGCGGATTCGAACGGCAGTACGAGGCGCCGTTCCTGGCGCACGCGTGCATGGAGCCGATGAACTGCACGGCCGACGTGCGCGCCGACAGCTGCGACGTCTACGTGCCCACGCAGGGCCAGACGGCGTCGCACCAGGCCGCCATCGCCGCATCGGGCATGCCCGCCGACAAGGTGAAGATCCACACGACGTACATGGGCGGCGGGTTCGGGCGCCGCGGTGAAGCCGACTTCGTGATCGATGCGGTGGAGACGTCGAAGGCGGTCGGGAAGCCGGTGAAGGTGGTGTGGAGCCGCGAGGACGACATCCAGCACGACTATTACCGGCCGGTCAGCTACGCGAGGATGTGGGGTGCGCTGGACGCGTCGGGCGCGCCCACGGTTTTCAAGCAGCGCTTGATCCAGCAGTCCTTGATGAAGCGCATCGGGGGTCTGCCACCCAACGGCGTGGACTTCATCTCGCTCGACGGCGCCGCCAACCTGCCCTACTCGATTCCCAACGTGCGCATCGAGTACACCGACACCGACCCCGGCGTCCCGTTTGGGTTCTGGCGCTCGGTGGGTGCGTCCTTCCAGGGTTTCGTCGTGGAGGCGTTCGTCGACGAGTTGGCCACCACGGCGGGCAAGGATCCGTATCAGTTCAGGCGGGAGCTGCTGAGCAAGGCGCCGCGCCACAAGGCCGCGTTGGAACTGGCGGCCGAGAAGGCGGGCTGGGGCACGCCCCTCCCGAAGGGCCGGGGCCGTGGCATCGCGGTGATGGAGTGCTTCGGCAGCATCCTGGCGCAGGTCACCGAGGTCACGGTGAACGCGCAGGGGGCCGTGAAAGTGGACCGGGTCGTGTGCAGCGTCGACACCGGGTGGGTGATCAACCCCGACACGATCGTGGCCCAGATGGAGGGCGGAATCGTCTACGGGCTGGCCGCCGCCCTGAAGGGCGAGATCACGATCCGGAACGGCCGCGTGGTGCAGAAGCACTTCGGCGACTACCCCGTCATGCGCCACAACGAGATGCCCAAGATCGAGGTGCACATCGTGAAGAGCACCGAAACGCCGGGCGGCATCGGCGAGCCCAGCACGGCGCTGGCCGCCGGCTCGCTGGTGAACGCGATTTACGCCGCCACCGGCAAGCGCATCTACAAGCTCCCGATCACGAAGGTGTAATGGGGCCGGGTGTCATTTCCAGATGACACCCGACGCTACGCAAAGCGAACGCGCGCCCGCTCCTGCGCTTTCCGAGCCTCCACCTCGCGGCTGCGAGGCGGGGCGGACGTCGTGAGCGACTGTATCAGCCGCTCGGCGACGGCCGTCACATCCTCGACGGCCTGGTTGAACGCCGCCTCGTTGGATCGCGACGGGCGCGTGGTCCCACTCAGCTTGCGAACGAACTGTAACGCCGACGCGCGGATCTCGTCGCCGGTGGCCGGGGGCTCGAAGTTGGCCAGCGTCTTGATGTTCCTGCACATCGCTCGTTACCCCTTCGACAGCAGCGTGCCGTAGCCCGCAGCCTTGCCTGAGAGCCCCAACAGCCGCACGCCGGTCCACAGCGCGTGAGGCGAGCTGGACACCACGGGCACCTTGCTTTGTGCCTCGATGGGCGCGATGGACTCCAGCGTGCGGAAGCCGCCGCACGAGAGCAGCATCGCGTCGGCCGTCGGCGCCATCCGCGCCACGCCGACGGCGAACGTCTCGATGTCGTCCTTCGGGACGGTGCCGGCGACGCCGATGCGCTCGATGCCCATCCCCTTGATGGCCAGCACTTCGAAACCCGACTGCTGCAGGAACGTCTGCAGCCGCGCGTTCACCTCGTCGTTGTAGGCCGTGGGCACCGCCAGGCGGCGACCACCGACGGCGCGCAGGCCGTCCACCACGGCGCTGCTCATGGTGGAGGTCGGCAGCCCCGTCGCCTTCTTGATGGAATCGGCCAGTTCCTGGTTGAACGCCGCGCCCCGGTAGAAACTGAGCGACGTCCCCATGAGCATGATCGCCTGCGCACCGTCGCCCTTGAGCTTCACGGCCGCGGGCACGATCCTGTCGATCACGGAGTCGTAGCCGGCAGGCGTCATCGTCTGCAGCCCGACGCCCTCGATCAGGAACCTCACGCCGGCTGGATACATCGCCAGCGTTTCGGCGGTCACGGCCACTTTCTGCGGGTAGATCATGCCCAGCACGGGCTCGGCGGCCTGGCCGACGGCCGACGCGGCCACCACCGCGCACCCCGCCTGCAGCACTTCACGACGCGTGTACTTCATGCGACACTCCTTGCGCGATGATAATCCGGCCGGCGCGATTCCGGCGCTGCTCCACTGCGGCGGTTCTGGCCGTGGCGCTGTGCGGCGCCTCCGCCGCGGCACATCACGGATCGGCCGCCTACCACACGGACCGCGAGGTCACCGTGCGCGGCCGCGTGACGGTATGGCAATGGACGCAGCCCCATACAGCCGTGATTCTGGCAGCGCCAAGGCCCGGGGGCGGCGAGGACCGATGGGAGCTGGAGGGTCCGCCCCTCTCCTGGGCCCGGCAGCGCGACTGGTCGGCCGACACGCTGAGACAGGGCGAAGCCGTCGAGGTCGTGGTCTACCCCTCCAGGTCCGACGCACGCGCCGGCCTGATCAAGCGGATCGTCCGTGCCAACGGTGACGTGCTGCCGGTCAGCCGCCCCTGGCTCTCGGGCGGCTAGGCGCGCGCGGATGTACCATTCCTCGGTATGCCGAGCAGACTGAGACCCGCCCTTGCCGCCCTGCTGATCGCAGCGACGCTTCCCGCCTGCGCGCCGACAGGCTCATCGTCAGTGGCGGCGCCCGGCACGGCACCCGTCATCACGCCCGAGGCCATCGAGGCGCACATGCGGTTCCTGGCCAGCGACCTCCTGGAGGGCCGCGAAGCCGGCACCCGGGGGTTCGACTTGGCCGCCAGCTACGTCGCGTCGCAGTTCAGGCAGCTCGGGCTCCAGCCGGCGGGCGACGGGCAGTCGTACCTGCAACAGGTACCGCTGCAGTCGCACTGGCTGGTGAAGGACGGGGCGCGGCTGGTCGTCCGGTCCGGGGGCCGCTCCACCGCGATGAGGCTCGGCACGCAGTTCACCGTCGGCTCATCGCCGCTCCATACCTCCAGCGTCGCGTCCGCGCCTGCGGTCTTCGCCGGCTACGGCATCGACGCGCCGGCCTTCAAGATCAACGACTACGACGGCCTGGACGTGAACGGCAAGGTGGTGGTGGTCCTCACCGGTTACCCGTCGTCGCTGCCGAGCGAAGAGGGCGCGCACTACGGGTCCGGACGGGAGAAGCAGCGGACGGCGGCGGCCAAGGGCGCCGTTGCGCTCGTCTCCGTCTACACGGAGCGGTTCGAGAAAGTGAGTCCGTGGGCACGTAACGTCGAGAACATGGACGCGATGCAGATGACGTGGGTGGGCCCGGACGGCACGCCGTTCGTGGCGGCACCGGCGCTGCAGACGGTGGGGCTGATGAGCCCGGCCGACGGCGCCGCGCTCTTCGAGGGCGCCCCGCGCTCCTATGCCGACGTGCGCGCCGAATCCGTCACGGGCGCGCCCAAGGGCTTCCCCCTGGCCGTGTCGATCGAGCTGGCGCAGCGGTCGCGACACGAACGCCGGACGAGCGCGAACGTGGTGGGTGTCCTGCCCGGCTCCGACGAGAAACTTCGCAGCGAGCACGTGGTGGTGTTGGGCCACCTCGACCACGAGGGCATCGGCCACGAGGTGAACGGCGACCGCCTGTACAACGGCGCGATGGACAACGCGGCCGGCGTGGCCGGCATGCTGGAAGCCGCGCGCGCCCTGGCGTCCTCGGGCACGCCGCCACGGCGATCGGTGATCTTCCTCGCGGTAACAGCCGAGGAGAAGGGGTTGCTCGGCTCCGACTACTACGCGCGCAACCCCACCAGGCCGATCGATACGCTGGTGGCGGCGGTCAACATCGACATGCCGATCCTGCTCTACGACTTCACGGACGTGATCGCCTTCGGCGCCACGCATTCTTCCCTGCAGCAGGTGGTGGCCGGCGCGGCACAGGAGGCCGGCCTGACGATGACACCGGACCCGATGCCGGACGAAGCGCTCTTCACGCGGTCCGACCACTACCGCTTCGTGCAACAGGGCGTGCCGGCGATCTTCCTCTCCACCGGCTGGAATACCGCCGCGGGAGCCGGCGAGGGCGGCAAGGTATTCACGGGCTTCCTGGCCACCAACTACCACCAGCCCTCCGACGACCTGAATCAGGCCATCAACTACAAGGCCGGCGCCCTCTTCGCGCGGGTGAACTTCCTGATCGCGAGGGCCATTGCCAATGCGGACCAGCGGCCGCGTTGGAACGACGGCGACTTCTTCGGCGGGCTGTACGGCGCGAAGCGGTAGGAGGTTGTTCGGCGCGGAGCGCCGCAAACCTCGAGGTCGGCTAGTCGGGATCAGGCCGCTCGATGCGATCCACCACGAAAACCTCGGACGTGACAGGCCGCCGTTCGAGCTTCAACCCCAACTGCTCGACGAGGGCTGTAGGAAGGGCCGGGACGTCGCCAGAAGGGACCAGTTCCCCCGTCCACTCCAGATCGAAGTCGAGCGGCCCAGATAGTCGAGTCTCGTCGGCCACGGGCGCCCTCGCGTGTCCGGTCACCAGTTGGACGAGCCGCTGAATCGGTGAGCCAACCGCCTTCATCGTGTTCGTCGTGCCATAGGTGATGCGGCCCTCCCTGCACCGTGGCGTCGTGGCGAAATCCTTCTCGCAGTCTACGGCCGATCTCCGGAGATTGGGGCCAAAGCCCGCGCCGTTGGCGCGCACCAAGGCGAACCCGTCGAACCGGCGAGTCTCGCGGCGGGCCGTCAACCGGAACCGTTCGACCAGAAGGGCCTGCAACATGCCCAACGCCTCTTGTCGGGTCGCCATCGCGGCAGGCTTGGCGTTGACGTCGAGGCGAACGTCCTGCGCCCAGCCCGGTATGCCTGTCAGCTGAAACGTCTGGAGGTCGTAGGCGGTCGTGATGAGGGATCCCACGGTGACGTTCTGCGCGCGAATGCCGCCGTCCGGCGCGAATCGGATGGTCCCGCCGGCCTCTCCCGACCTGTTCTCCTTGATCGATGCGACATCGAACTGGGCCTGGCCCGGCAGGGTCGCCTGGACGCACAGGACGGCAGCCGCCGTCAGGATCGCGCGCCTTGCCCACGACACGACGTCATCCTAGCACCAGGCCTGTTCCGTGAGGATCGATGTCAGTGCAGCCGGCGCACGCCTCCGCCGAACTCGGCATCAACCCACTTTCCATCCACACGGACCACCAGGCGGCCGACGATCGTGTCTCCGCGACGGCTCTCGATCCTGAAGCCGATGTCGTTACCCGAGAGCGTGACGGGTTGATCCGCCCGTTCGGGCGAGAAGATCTGCGCCGACGCCCAGGCGCCGGCCCCCAGCAAGGCAATGGCGATCACACCGATGAGGCGAGTTCTCTGCGACATCATTCCCTCCGTTTGATCTGAACCTGACCCTTACGCCTACCCTTACCGAACGACCACGATGGGCGCGCGCCAGAAGGCCACCTTCTGCCCTGTCGGCTCGAGCACCGTCACCTGGAAATCGTACCGCCCGGCGGCCACACCGGTCAGGGGCACGGTGAGCCGGATCGGCACGGCCTTGGAGCGCTGGTCGAGGCCGTCGACCACGGCGGCCGGCGACGTCTCGAACACCTTTTCCGCGTCCCGGTACAGCGCCACGAACGCCACGAGTGGCTGCGTGGTGGTGGCGCCGCGTTCGTAGGCCTGCAGGTACACGTACAGGTCGCGACTGGCGCTGAAGACGCGCGTCACGCTGGGCACGAGCTTCTGGCCGTCGTAGACCAGCGGGTTCACACCCAGCGCGTCGGTGCCTTTCACGGTGAAGAGCTCGCTCCCCAGCGGCACGCGCTGGCTGCTCAGCACCACGGAGCTCGTGGGCAGCATTCGCTCCTCACGGTTGAGATTGGGCACGGTGAACGCGGCCTGGTAGGTACCGATCCGCCCGGCCTCGGCGTCGCGTGCCAGGAACTTGATCACGTACTTCCCGGGCAGCAGGGTGAAGCCCGTTTCATACTGGATGGGCCTCGAGGCCAGTTCGGCCGCCGTCTGGTCGGTGAGCTTGATGTCCAGCTTGTCGCGGACGTTCTGGATGGTCACGCCGAAGTCGTCTTTCACTTCGCCGATGAAGTCGATGAGCGTGCGCTGCGCGCCGCGCCGGCGGGCCAGCGCCAGCTCGCTGCCGGGAATCTTCACGGCGACGGGCACGAAGTACTCCGCGCGGTTCAACTGGAAGTAGTTCACCTCCATCGCGATCGTGATGTCGGTGATCGGGTTGTCGAGCATCAGCGCTTCTTCCAGCTGCCGCTCGCGCTCCACGCCGGTCAGCCTGGCAAACGTCTTGTCGCCGTAGTACCCCTGCCGGAAGGTCAGCTCGCCCTCTTTCCCGTCGGCCAGCGTCACGCGCACGCGACGGAACTTGCCGTCCGCGTCGGTGTGCGTGCTGTAGTAGCCCACCAGGTAGTAGCTGGTCACCGACTGGGCCGCCTTCACGATGCCCTCGGACAGATCGTTGTTGTCGAGCGTGACGGTGCCGCCCGTGTCCTTGGCCAGGGAGAACAGCGCGTCCTGCGACCGCTGGAAGTTGTTCACCAGCGTATTCGCCACCTGTCCGGTGAACATGGCGACGCCGCCGGGAGACCGCTGCGTGGCGTCGCCAAGCGGCGCCTGCGCCACCAGCCCGCGGGCATCGACGGGGTGGATGGTGACGTTGGACCTGACGGCGGCGTTGGTGGTGGCGCGCAACTGCGCCGTGTTGTCCGTACCGTTCAGCCGCAGGCCGCTCCCAAAGTAGATGAGCGCCTTCTGCTCGGGGAACGGGCGCAGCATCGTCACCGCCGTCTGCAGCGCCGCCAGTTGGCGGTCGGTGTTGAAGATGTTGAACTCGGCGTCGCCCTGACCGAACGCCGAGGACTGGTCCACCTGATCGCGAACGCCGTCGCCGTCCTTGTCTTCGCCGTAGATGAGGACCCCGATGGCGGCGCGCAGCTGATCGCGGCTGGCGGTGAAGTCCTGCTTGATGCGGACGGAGCCGCCCTCGTACGTGACGAGCGCCATCAGATCGGCCGCCGTCATCTGCGACTCCAGGTACGTCAACGCGGCCCGATAGGCCCGCATCTGATCACCTGGCGGCATCATCGACAGATCGAAGTAGAGAATCAGCAGCCGACGATCGCGAAAGCGCGCGTCGCCGGCGGGCACGGGAGCAAAGCCCGCTTGCGCCACGGGCGCGACCTCGGACACGGCTGCCGGTGCCGCGGGCGGCGCGGCCGCGGCCGCCGCGCCAGCCTCGGGTGGAGTGGCCACGGCCTGTTCAGGCGCCGGTTCGGTGGCCAACCGCTGAAACTCCACGAAGGCGATGTCCTGGGGCTGACCGTCTTCGGTCACCACGAAGTCCCGGGCCGTCAGCCCCTCGACGGGATTGCCGTTCCGGTCCTTCACCGTGACCGTCTGCACCACCAGGCGCGTGCCGCTGCGGAAGATCGGCGGCGGCGCCTGCGGCTGCTGGGCCGACACGACGACGGCCGCAACCGTCAACGAGGCTGTGAGGAGTCGCCGCAGGTGGTCGCGATTCATACGCTGCCTAGACGTCTTGACGGCTTCCGATCCTCGCTTTTGCGTCACGTGTCACTCCGTCAAGACGTCTACGCCCGCGCGAACGCGCGGGCCAGCAAACACTGTTCTAGCGAGGCGAAGCCTCGCTAGAATCTCACACGCAGGCTGCTCTGCAGCCGGCGCATCTGGTTGGCGCGGTTGGCGAGCCCGAACTGCGGGCTGCCCACCAGCGTGTTGATGCCGGAGTAGGTGACCGCGTTCAGCACGTTGGTCGCGTCGATTCGCCAATCCACGTTGAAGCGGTTGCCCCACCGGAACGTCCGGCCCACCGCCGCGTTGAACGCGAACTGCGCGGGGCCGCTGACGGAGTTGCGCCCGGCGTCGCCCCACTGCCCCGGCGCAGGCGCCGCGTACGCCGCCGGGTTCAGGTAGGCGCCGTCCGGCGCATCGTCCACCGGCGCGCCCGTCAGCCGCGGCCGCTGGGTGTCCACGATGCCGGTGCCGGGCACGGGCGAGAGATATACCGGCGTCACGGGTTGGCCGCTGCCGGTCGTCAACTGCGCAACCAACGTCCAGTCCTTCAACAAGCGTCCCCTCAAGCCGTCGACCAGCGTCCCTCCGACGATGCCCGCGCCGGTGGTGTACTGCGCCTGCACCGTGACCTGGTGACGTTGGTCGAAGGCGGACCGACTGGACTCGGCGTCCAGGTCCAGCCAGTTCTGCGCGATGCCGAAGCCGGCCAACGTGGCGCCGGCAAACGCCGCGGCATCGTCGGTGGCCTTGGCCAGCGTGTATTGCGCCGTGGCCGTGAAGCCGTTACGAAGACGGCGCCGCACCTGGAGTTGCCCGGCGTTGCGGAGCGAGCGCCCGGTGGACGTGAGGTAGGCGAAGCCGGTGGGACACGTGGGACACGGGTTCACGGCTCCAACCGGGTAGGTATTGGGCAGGAACTGCTGCATCAACCGGTGGCCGCGCGAACCCAGGTAGGTGCCGGTGACGGTCATCGATGCCGGCAGGTCCCGCTGCGCGGACACTTGCCAATTCTCCGCGACGCCAACGCGAAAGTCGGGGTCCACGCCGAACGTGCCGTAGGTGGCCGCGGCTGCCCGCGCGAAGCCGTTGGCCAAGGTCAGTGGCGCGGCGGCGGTGGATGCCACACTGGCCGTCGTGGAGAACGGCGGCTGCTGAGCGAGGAGCAGGGCCAGGGACTGATACACGTTCGAGTTTCGATACAGACCGTATCCGCCACGGATGACGAGCGACGACCCTGGCACCGGACGCCACGCGACGCCCAGCCTGGGCATGATCCCGCGCGCATCCAGCCGGACGAGCGACTCCGGATACGTCTCCCCGCTCAGGGCGCCCTTCCCGTCGGACGCCGTCAGCGCTTGCACGGCCGCGAAGTTCGAGGCCACGTCGAGGTTCGACAGACGGCCCTGACCTTCGGTCATCGGCGATTCGAACTCCCACCGCACGCCGATGTTCAACGTCAACGCGGCGGACACGCGCCAGTCGTCGTTGACGAACGCCTCGCCCAACCATTGGCGCAAACGCTTGTCGGGGTTCCCGAACGCAATCGTGCTGGATGCCGGGAGCCCCAGCAGGAAGTCGGCGACGTCCGAGCCGCTGGCCGCGCCGGTGAAGGCGAAGCCGCCGCGGGGATCCTGCTGCGACAACACGTTCAGGTTCACGGCGCGCGCGCCGGCGCCGAACGTCAGGTTGTGCCGGCCGCGCGTACGGAACAACTCCGTGGTGCCACCGTTGGTCCAGGTGACGTTGCGGGAGTAGTTCGCGGTCGAGAGCCCCGCCATGCCGCTGGCAAACGACAGAGCCGGCGGCCCCCAGTTGGTCGGATCCTGATCATTGCCGGAGATGCCAGCTGCGCCCGACACGTTCACCCGGTTCGCGAAGTAGGGCGTCGCGCTGGACGATGCCCGCGTGGACTGCACCCGCGTGCGCAGGAACATGAACTGCGACAGGCGGTGCGACCAGTTCAGCGTGGTGTCCGCGGTAGACCCACGCGTTGCGTCCACGAAGCCGAACAGGTTGGCACTCTCAATCTCGGTACCCTGGTAGGAGAAGCTCGCATTGAGTTGATCGCGGTTGGTCAGCACCTGCGTGAGCCGAGACTGCAGGGACCGCTGCCGGGTGAACACGACAATCGGCACCTGGTAGTTGAAGCCCCCGGACCCGTCCACGTTGGGCTGCGGGTAGTACGCCAGGAGCGACGCCGCCTGCGGGGTGATCCGCTGTGACGGCAGCGCGTTGCCGCCGAACGGAAACCCCGTCAGCGGGTCCACCAGCTGCACCGGCCGCCCCGAGCGGTCGAGGGACCGCGAGAAGTCGCCGGCGCGCTCCGCGGCCGTCGGCACCAGCGCCGACTGCATCGTGGTGGCGTGGTCCCTGATGTACTGGACGCCCAGGAACGCGGTGGGGTCGTTGCGGACCCGCGGCAGCCGGAGCGGGCCGCCGACGTTCCCGACGATCTGCACGTCGTTGTAGTCGGGCTTCTGCGCCGGTCCGCCGCCGAAGGCGAACGGTCGCGCATCGAGCGCCGAGTGGCTCGACAACACGCCGAAGCCGCCGGTGTAGAGCGACCGGCCGCCGGGCCGATTGTTGCCGAAGGCGCGGGCCTGGGCGAAAGGCGACAGCGCGCCGTTGTTCACGCTGCCGTTGATGAGAAAGCCATCCGCCGCGCCGCTCGCCTGATCGTCGGACGCGTCGCTGGCGGGCGCGGGTGCCGCCGCTTGCTGAGGAGGGCGACCACCTGGGGAAGGCGCGGCCGTGTCGCGCGGACTCGCGGCGGCGGGCGCTGACGCGGCTGGGGCACCCGCGGGCCGGGATTCGGCCGCCCGCGTGGATGCCGCGTTGGACGGCTGCGCCGTCGGCGGACTCGGCTCCGAGCGCACCACTCGCGCCAGCGGCATCACGTCGTTCAGCGGGAGCAGCGTCAGGACCAGCGGCGGCACGGGCGCCGTCGGAGGAATCGTGACGTCCACCGTGGAGGCGACGAACCCGACGAGCGCCGTCGTGATCGTCCACGTGCCCGCGTCCAGCCCGCGCAGCCAATACACGCCTTGGAGGTCCGTCGTGGTCGCGACACGCGTGTCCGCCCGCACGGCGGTGACCGTGACGCCGGGCACGCCGACGCCGTTGAAGGTGACGACACCCGCCAACTCGGTCGCAACCTGGGCCGTCGCTCCAGTGGCCGAGAGCACGAGCAGCAAGAGGCCCGCCGTGCAGACGGCCACCACCCTCATCGGCAATCCCTCCATGCCCAAGATAACGCTGGCCGGCTGGAACGGTTAACCGTTGAAAAGGACGCCCGACCCCATGACAGAATCGTCAGTCGGGGGTGGGCTGCTCGACGCTGTCCACGACCAGCGTCTCCACGGGGCCGCGCTGCGCATCGAGCTTCAAGCCCAGCTGCTCTTGCAGGGCGGTGAAGAGCGACGGGCCGTCGGGGTTGATCGACACGGGCGCGCCGTTCAACTGAAACCCGCCTGGGGGCGCCTGGTCCGGCGTGAACTCGAGGTTGAAGGAGTAGCGGCCGGTCAAGCCGGTCTTGTCCAGCACCACCCGGTTGACGCGCCCCGACAGGAGCTGCGCCAACTGCTGTAGCGGAACGTCGCCCGCGCCCACGCTGGCGGGCCCCATGAACATGCCGCATTCCGGGCGCTCGCCCGGCTTGGGCGGCCCAGGCGGCGGTCCTCCACGACCCCCACCCCCAGGGCCGGCGCCGCGGCCGCGCATCGCGGCACAGTCCACCTTGGAGGGTTCGATCTGCGAGCCCAGCCGGCCGTCGCTCCGGGCGAGAACGAGGGCGTAGATCGGCATCTCCTTGGTCTCGCGATGGACCTTCAGCTTGAACCGATCCTCCAACAGGCTCCGCATCATCAGCTGGACGGGTCCGGTCTGGCCGGGCCCCACCGGCGCGATCTCGCCCTCGGCCTTGGCCGTCACGTCGAAGCGGTCCGAATTCATCCACGCGGGGCCGCCCTCGATCTGGAACGGCTGCACGTTGTACGCGAACCGAATCAGCTCCCGCATGGGCACGTTCTGCGCAGTGAAGCGGCCGCCGGGCTGCATGCCGAAACGGATGAACCCCTCACCCGATTTGTTGGGCTTCACCGAGGCCACCTCGAAGACGGGCGCCGGACCCTCGGGCGCCGCCGCGTCCTGTGCGCCGACCTGCCCGGTGCTGGTCATGAGCGTCAGGGCAAATGCGCACCCGAGGGCAGGGGCGAAAAGTCGACGCGAAATGGGTGGCATGGAGTGTCCTCTCCTCAGAACGCTGGCGGCGTTTCCAGACATTAGACCCCAGAGCGACCGCGTTGGCCGGGCCGGGGCACGGTAGGGCCGGCCCGTGGCGCGGTAGGGCCAGGCCGGGACCCGGGACGAACCACGGGCGCGGGGCGCCCGGCCACATGCGCCATCAGACGTAGTTGATGTGTCAGCAGTTCGACGCGGGCACCCAAAGCGTCGGGGGTGGGGGACGCGCGAATCGAGATCGTCAACCGCTGGCCCTCTCCGATCCGAATCTGCTCGCCGATCGTCTGAAGGCGCTCGAGAACCTTCGGGTTCTGCCAGGCGTTCACCGGCAAGGCCGCCACGGCCACCGCCCGATATTCACCGGGGGGCACGGCGTCGATGCGAAACTGCCCGGCGCTATCGGACCGCCCCGACAGGACGAAGCGGGACGAGTCCCGCCACCGCGTGGGGTCGCCCGGAAAGATCACCACTGAGTAGTTGGGCAGCGGGCGGCCGCTGCGATCCACGACGACGCCGAACACACCGCTGACCTTGTCGGTCAGGACCACTTCCACGTGGCGGCGGCCCGAGCCGAAGTCCACGGGACCATCGCCGATCTCGATGCCGTCGAGCGTGATGGCCTTCACCATCCAACCCGAGGGGATGTCGTTGACCCTGAACAGCACGGCTCCGCCCGGGCTCTCCAAGCTGAAGCTGCCATCTCCCGCAGGCTTGTCGAAACCGCCACCGATGATTCCGCCCACCTGTCCTTCGACGCGCTTCTCGAACCCAACGCGCACGCCGGAGGGATCCAAGGTGGTCGTGGCAGTGACGTCTCGGACGATACGGCCCTCCACGTGGGCCCCGAGCGCCGCGCGGAGTTCGAGACCCGTCACGTCGTCGTCCACCGTGAAGATGCCCATGGTGCCCACCCACCGGGCGGTCCTCCGACGATCGAGCACGTTCAACATATATTGGCCCGGCCGGACGTCCCGAATCTCGAACCGCCCCTGGGCGTCGACTGGGGCCCTGACCTGCTCGCCCGGGCCCCCGCTGGTGCTCATCGGGTGCAGGATCACCCCGAGGCCAGCGATGGACTCTCCGCTGGGATCGGTCACCGTCCCCGACACGCGATGTGTGACGCTGGTCGCCATCGCGAAGTCCACGTCCAGCAGCTCCTGCCCCGCGTAGAGCCGCAGCGGCTGCGCCTCGCCGATCGCCGGCACGCCTGGATAGAACGTTGGAGCGTAGACGAGCTTCCCGGCCTTCCGCACGGGCATCGCGTCTCGCGTGGTGTAGGCGCGCACGTAGTAGTCGCCCGGGTTCACGTCGCGCAGCTGATAGGAGCCGTCGGCCACGGTCTGCGCAAAGGCGACTGCCGCGGGACGAGGCCCCTCCGGAAACGGCATCGACCTGACGAGCTCCACCTCGACGCCGGCGACACCCGCGCCCTTGGTGTCGGTGATGCGACCGCTCACGCTGCCGGCCGCCGCCAGTCGCACGTCGATGCCGGACGCGATGCGTCCACCCTGCACAACGACGGATGCGCCGAAGTCCATCGGCGCCGACGAACTTTGTCCGAAGTGGCCGGCCACGAACCCCCGAGCCCGCACCGACACCGTATAGCGGCCCGGCTTCAGCCCCCTCACTTCATAGCGCCCCTCGGCATCGCTCGTCGCGACGGCGGTGCCCTCGGTCCCGACCACCTGAACCGACGCCTCGGCAACCGGCCTGGACGAATTCGCCTCGACGATGCGACCTTGGATGAAGCCCTCGGTCGCGGGGATGCGCGGCCCCACGCCTGGCGCGACAGGGGCCTGCTGTGTGGTTGTCGCCGTGACGGCCCACTGCGCGCCCAATACCAGGAACGAGACGAGGGCCAGCGGTGCCACGGCGGCCGCCCAGCTCGTTCCGCCGTCTGGTGCGTCCGATGGGGCCATCACCCGGCGCACGCGCTGCAGCAGGGGACCGTCGGTTGCGGCCAGCGACAGGCCGGCCTCGCGACGCAGCGACTCGAGCTCGGCCAACGTGGTGGCATACGCCACGCCGTCCCCGCACAACTCCACCGCGATGTCGTCGCAACAGTGTTCCCGCTCTACGCGAATCTGGTTCGAGATCCACCAGCACGCCGGGTGGTAGAAGAGCAGGATCTCGGCCGCGCGCTGCAGGACGTTCACGGCGAAGTCGTGCCGGCGCACGTGCGCCAGCTCGTGCGCGATGATCGCTTCCAGCTGGGTCGGCGTCAGCCCCGCCAGGGCGCTGACGGGCAGGAGCACCATGGGCCGGAGCCAGCCGATCGCGGTCGGCACCTGAACAACGGTCGATTGCACCACCAGCACCGCGCGGCGAATCCGCATGCGTTGGATCAGCACGGCGACGCGGTCGGCCAGCGGCTGTGACAAGGGCGAGCGGGTCGCGTCGCGCAGGCGCTGGATGGCCACCCATCCAAGGCCCAAACGCGTCGAGAGAATCAGAACGCCCACGAACCACGCCGGCACGAGCGCCTTGGACCACGTATCGACCTTGCCTTGCCAGGACCCGTTGCCTTGCAGTTCGAGCGCTGCCTCGCTGCTCAGGACACGAACAGCCGGCGTGCGGTCCCCCGGGCCGGCCGGCCCCACTTCCACGGTGCGAACCTGCGCCACGGCTCCAGGTGCGGCAACGGACCTGGGCCCGCTTACCGCTGTGGCGGCAGTGATGCCCCACGCCGCCACCATCGCGGCCAGCCCGAGCGACGCCACCAGGTAGCGATGGCGAGGGAGGCCGGAGCGGAGCGGGTACAGGACCAGCGCCACGAGAGCACCGATGACGGCACCCTGCCACACCGAGTGCAGGAGCGCCCATCCGATGCCGCGAACGACGACGTCCGCCGTTGGTCCGTCGAACATCCTTACTCCTCCACTGTCTTCTTCGACGACGCACCCGCGACCATCCGCCGGATCGCATGGAGCTCGTCTTCGCTGGCAGGCTTTGCGGCCAACGCCTGCATCACGAGCCGCGATGCGGACCCGTCGAAGAGCCGATCCAGGAGGTCGCGCACCAGTTGCCGCTGCGTGTGATCCTCGGTCTGCGCGGCCACATACACGTGCGCCCGAAGCGCATCGTCTCGGACGATGAGGCCCTTCTCCGTCATGATCTGCATCAGTTTCAGGATCGTCGTGTAGGCCCCGCCCCGTCCCATCGTTTCGGCCACGTCCCGCACCGTGCTCGGCCCGCGCGCCCAGAGCACGCGCAGGATGCCCAGTTCGGCCTCGGTCGGCTTCTTGGTGTCTGCCACGGGGGGAGTATCTACGAAGATCATCGTATGTGTCAACGAAGAAGTTCGTAGGCGAGGGGTCGCCGGTCTACAGTCTCCGGTCTCCGGTCGTCGGTCGCAGGTCTCCGGTCTCCTATAATCCCGGCATGCTCAGATACGCGAAGGCCCGGGCTCTGTTCGTGGTGGCGATGGGGCTCGTGGCGTCGGTGGCCACCGCTGCCCAGTACTTGAGACACCCCGATCCGCGCGCCCCGAGGCTGCCGGACGGACGGCCCAATATGGAGGCACCGGCACCTCGCACGGCCGATGGTCGCATCGACCTGAGCGGTCTCTGGAACGCGGTGGACGGCCGGTTCCTCACCAACATCGGGCGGCGCGCCGGCATCGAGGTGCCGTTCCAGCCGTGGGCGGCCCAGGTGTTCAAGGAGCGGCAGGCCAACGAAGGGCGCGACCGCCCGTCGGGCTTCTGTCTGCCGAAGACCATTCCGGACGCGATGCTGGTGCCGAACTACCCGTGGAAAGTGATCCAGACTCCCGGGCTCACCGCCATCCTGTTCGAGAACTTCAGCCAGTACCGGCAGATCTTCACCGACGGGCGCAGCTACCCCGCCGAGATGCAGCCAACCTGGTTCGGCTACTCGCTGGGCAAGTGGGAAGGCGACACGTTCGTGGTGGAAGCCACCGGGTTCAATGACAAGAGCTGGCTGGACGACGGGGGCCATCCGCGGACCGAGGCGATGAAAACCACCGAGCGGTTCCGCCGCAAAGACTACGGCCACCTGGAGATCGACTTCACTTTCGACGACCCGAAGGCCTACACCAAGCCGTGGGCGGTCACCGTGCCCTTCATCCTGCTGCCCGATACCGACATCATCGAAAACGTCTGCGAGAACGAGAAGGACGTGAAGCACATCTTCTTCGACCAGCCTCGTTGAGCATTGGGCATTGGGCATTGACCTGGTGCCCCGTACGCACAAAGCGGCCCGCGAGGGCCGCTTTGTAGCAGGACTGTAGACCGGAGACCGGAGACCTACGAAATCACCTTACACGGCGAGGGCGCCCACTTCGCGCCATCGGCCTCCTTCTTGAAGTGCGTGCTGGTGACGAAGTCCTGGTTGAGGTACGTCGGGTCCGACACGATGGTCGTGACCACCAGCCATTCGTCGCCGTTGGGCGCCGCGAAGCGGTCGTAGTACTCGGTCATCGTGGCGCTGGCGCTGTAGGGCACGCCATTCTTCCGAAGCCAGCCGGCTCGCATGCTGGTCGTGGCCACGCGCAGGTTGCCTCCCGGAGGCGCGGCACCACGACCACCACCGGGGCGTTCCCACTCGGCGTAGGAATGCCCCTGCAACGTGGCCGGCCCGGCGGGGGCCTGCTTGCGAACCGGGTCGAAGAAGAAGCGCCGCGTCTGCACACCGGCGTCGGTTTCCACCTTCAACGTGTTCTCGTTCTCCCACGTGATGTGCACGCGGGTCGGGTTCCGCATCAGACCCGCCGCACCGTAGGCCTCGCAGCTGCCGTCACGCGCCGTGGTCCAGCCGTCGGCCACCTTGCGCCCCGCGTCGTTCAGCGGCACGCTGGCGTAGTCGCCCTTGGGCGGCGTGACCATGCGCCACCGCCAGTCTTCGTTGACGATCGACACCCAATAGCCCGTGAGGTCGATGGGAGCGGACGCCGAGGGAGACGGCGGGCGCGGCGCCGCCGGGGCCGGCCCCGCGCCGCGTCCCTGCTGTGCCGATACGCCCACCGCCACGCTTGCCGACACACTTGCCGCCAGTACCACGACCAGGATCCCGTTCCTCATCTGCCGTCCTCCGTCCAAGTCACGTTCTCGACCGCCCCTGCGGCCCCCTGCCTGTCAGTGTCTCTTCTTCAGTGTCTCTTTGCCCCGCTTCGCGGGGCGAGAAAACTTGGCTCAATTTCCTGCAACTCATGAGGTCAAGTTCTCTAGCGCCCGGATGCCGTGCCCCGGGGCTGCGACATGCTGCGATACGCGGCCTCGACGAAGGCATCCGTCGTCCAGAACCCCTGCGTCGCACCGTATCGCGGCTCGTAGTCGCGCACGAGCTGGGCGGCCTTCACCTGCTCCAACGTCATCTTCTTCTTCACGGCGTCCTGGAACCGGTCACGGATGATCGTGACCATGTCCCGATAGTCCACCACGTCGGCCTCGTCGGTCACGCGGCCGTGGCCGGGGATGACATACGTGCCACCCTCCTGCTTGTCCTTCGGCACCGTCAGGTCGATGATGCGGTTGAGCGCCGCCACGACGCCGTTGAGGCCCCCGCCCTGCGCCAGGTTCATCACCGGGAACGTCGTGGTCACGAAGGTGTCGCCCGCCGCCACCACGTCCGACTTGCGGAAGTACACGATGATGTCGCCGTCGGTGTGGGCGTTGGGCATGTGGAACATCTGCACCGCCTCGCCGTTGAAGTAGATCTCCTTCGTCTCGTCGAAGAAGGTGTTGGTGGGCCACGCGGCAAACGGCACCTTCGGATCGCTCCCCTGAGGGTTGCTCATCCGGTTCTGCACGTTCTCGTGCGCGTAGATGAACGCGGCGTTGGCGGCTCCGGCGCCGACCTGCGGCGCGAAGTTGCCGCCCACCACCGATTCGCCGGCCGCGGCCACCGTGGCATTGCCCCCGGTGTGGTCCGCGTGGGCGTGGGTGTTGATGATCGTCCGAATGGGCTTGCCCGGCGCGATGCGTCGAATCTCGGCGACGAGCTTCTCGGCCAACGGCGCGACGAGCGTGTCGACCACCAGGACACCGTCGTCCCCGATCTGCACCGTGGAATTGACTCCGCCGCCCGTCAGCAGCCACACGTTACCTTGCACGTGGAAGGATTTCACCTCGCCGCCGGCGGCCTGCGCGGCCGGGCGCACGGCGCCCGCCGTCAACCCAACCGCGACGGCCAAGGTGCTCGCCAGCACCAGCACGCGTCGCGACTGCCTTCGGTATGACATCGTTGCAGCTCCCTCGTGTGAGTCGGACGACCGTTATTCCGCGCCGGAGCGCGTGCCCGCCGCCGGGGCTGCCGATGAACGCTTCATGTACTCCGGCAGCGCCGTGGCGGCACCGCCGCGCATGGCCTCTACCGGCAAGTTGTGCTTCTTGGCGTGCTCCTCGAGGAACGTGTTGGTGCCGGGCAGGTGGTGCGGCACCTCGCCCTTCGCGCGAGGGACCTCGATGACGGCCTCGCACGGGTAGGGCTGCATGGCGACGTTGTTGGTCAGCACGAACCCGTTGGTCTTGATGAGCGGCTCGGTGAGATACCGCGGGTCCTCGATCATGTAGATGTGGGTCAGGTAGTTGCCGTGGCGGATGAACCGCTCGGTCATGGTGACCTCGTCGCTCAGCGTCAAGCCGTTGCGCCGAATCCATCCGGCCTTGAGGTGCGTGGTGCGCACCACCAGGACGTTGCCCTCGAAACGGCCCGTGGAAAAACCCTGCCACGTGTGGGGCGCGTACTCCGGGGGATGAGGACGGCCGTCCATCCAAATCTCGCGGCGCTGCTCCTGCCATTGGATATGCGTGGAGATCTTGAGCAACTGCTGGTTGGTCTCGTTGAACCCGGCCATCATGCGCAGGTTGCCGACGCCGCGGAATCCGTAGATGGAAGGGTGCGGCTTGCACTGGTGCTCGGGCATGGTCAGAAGCGACGCATCCCAGGTGTCGGCCTTCATCCTCAGCGCGTCGTTGATCGGCAGGCCGGCATAGTCGCCCACGTCGGGGCCGGGGATGCGCTCGACCTGGTCCTCGTGGAAGATCGGCGCCCAGGTGCCGGAAAAGTCCGTTTGGGCCGAGGCCTGGATCGCCACGAACAGGGCGAGGCCGAGCGTGAGACAGCAGGCCCGTGATGTGTGTTGGTACATGGCTCCTCGAAAGGACACGAGAACGTGGGGAGATTCTAATGGTCCCCTGGGGCAAAGTCTACCGGCCGCGCCGCAACGGGCGGACCCGTTGATTGGCCGGGATCGCCAGTGTTTTCACGCGAAAGAGTCGGCCGATCTCGAGACGATCTGGCATTAATGACTTGGCGCTCGACTGACGTTATGCCAGACTCTCTGACCGATGCGGGCCCCGGCGGGCGCCGGCCAACGACACTTCAGCATGGACTTCATCGAACTACTGGAACAGAGCGCGCCGATGGTGTGGCTGCGCGAGGGCGGGTCGCTGTGGGGCTACCCCGCGATTCTGTTCGCGCACACGCTGGGCCTCGGCACGGTAGCCGGCGTCAGCACAGCGATCGGCCTGCGGTTTCTGGGCTTCGGGCGAAAGATTCCGCTGCCCTCGCTGCAGCCGTTGTTCAGCCTGATGTGGGCCGCCTTCGCGCTGACGGCGGCTTCCGGGCTGATACTCCTGATTGCCGACGCCAGCAACAAGCTGGCAAGCGCGGTCTTCTACGTGAAGATGCTGTTCGTGATTCTGGCCCTCCTTTGCGTGGTTCGCTTGAAGAGCGCGGCTGCCATGCCGGCCGACCCGGTCTCGGGATCCAACGGCCGTTTGTGGGCCCTGGGCGCGCTCTTCTGCTGGGCGGCGGCCATCACGGGCGGTCGTCTCATGGCCTATCTCGGCCCAATCGGCTGACGGCTGAGGGACACCCATGAACCCGATGAACCTGAACCTGCCGCACCTGCACCTCCTGCTCAACCACATTCCGACGGTGGGCACCGTCATCGCGCTCGGACTTCTGGCGACGGCCCTCGCGCGCAAGAGCGATGCCCTGGCTCGGGCCGCGCTCGAGCTGTTCTACGGCGTCGCACTCCTGACGCTCCCTGCGTATGTCACGGGCCTGGCCACCGCGCGAATACTGGTCGATATCCCCGAGGTATCGGCAGAGGCCATGGCGCGCCACCACGACGCGGCCCTCATCGGGTCGGTGCTGATGCTCATCACCGGCGGGCTGGCCTGGCTGGCGTTGTGGCAGTCGCGGCAAGGTGGGGGTCACAAGAGCGGCACCACCTGGTCGGTATTGGTGTTTGCCGCGCTGACGCTGGCCACCATGGGCGGCGCAGCGTCGCTCGGCGGCGAGATCCGGCACCCCGAGATGCTCGTCGGAGACCCGACGACCGGCGATATCGGCCCAGCGTGGCTGCGCGCGGCCTCCATCCAGGCCCTGGTCACGGATTACGTCTGGCTCTGGCCGGGGCTCGAGGCTCTCCACTTCGTGGGCCTCGCGGTGCTCTTCGGGGTGATCGTGGTGGTCAACGCGCGTCTGCTGGGCTTGATGCCCGCGGTATCGTATGCGGCCCTTCATCGCCTGCTCCCCTGGGGGGCCCTGGCCCTCGGCCTCAACGTCGTGTCGGGCATGCTGTTCATGATCGCGACGCCGGAGCAGTACGCCGACAACATCTCGTTCCACGCCAAGCTGGTGCTTTTGGTCCTGGCCGGAGCCAACCTGCTCTACCTGACCACAAGCGATGGGCCCTTTCGCGCGGGCCCCCACCAGCCGGTTCCCGCGATGGCCAAGGCCATGGCGGTTTCGGCCATCCTGCTGTGGGCCGGCGTGATGTACTTTGGGCGCATGCTGCCCTTCATCGGGGGAGCGTTCTAGCCATGGTCATTGCCCTTCCGGTCTCCCTCATCGTCTTCGTGACGATCCTCGTCATCGGCCTTCTCGGCTACCTGATCGACGGCACCGGCGGCGATTAGCGCTGAATCCTTAGCGAAATAGGTCTTGACAGCCTATTACTGTGTGACATACAGTGTGTGTCACACACGATACGGCGCACAGCCCATATGCTCACATCCCACTTCGACTCGCTGCGTCTGGAACTTCGCCGGGGATGCCTGGTTCTGGCGGTCCTGAGCCAGCTACGAACGGAGCACTACGGCTACACGTTGAAGAAGGACCTCAACGACCGGGGCATCGACATCGACGAAGGCACGCTCTACCCCCTCCTGCGCCGGCTGGAAAGCCAAGCCCTGCTGGTCAGCGAGTGGCGGGAGGAAGACAAGCGCAACAAGCGCTTCTACCGGCTGTCGCCGGACGGCAAGCAGGTCCTCGAGGACCTGCTGACCGAATGGCACCAGTTGAACGCATCGGTGCAACAAATCGTGAGCAGCTCACGCTCGGCCGCCTGACAGGAGCCCTCCATGGCAACGCTACTCGATCGCTACATCTACGCCGTCGAACGGCACCTGCCGCAGGCCGAGCGACACGACATCGGGGCGGAACTGCGGGAGATGGTGCAGTCGCGGATCGACGAGGGGGCGGCTGCCCGCAGGCGAGATCTGACCGACGACGAGGTTGGCGTCATCCTCAAGGCGGTCGGGCGGCCTGTCGTGGTTGCCGGACGATACGCGACGTCGCAGCACCTCATCGGTCCCACGGTCTTCCCGTACTACAAGGCCACGCTCTGGACCCTGGCGTACCTCGGCGCGCCGCTGCTGGTCATCGCGATGGTCGTTGGGGCCGCGGCGGCCGACAACCCCCTGACGGGCGCCCTCGATGCGGTGGGTCGATCGGTGACCACGGCGCTGGCCGCGTTCGCCCTCGCCACGATCGTGTTCTGGCAGATGGACCGGCTGTCGCCGAAGCAGGACCTTGACGACCACTGGGTTCCCCAGGCCCTGCCCAATCCGCCAGAGGCATCACGTGGCGTGTCGCGGGCCTACTCGATCAGCCAGGCCATCCTGCTGGCCACCTACCTGCTGTGGTGGGTGGACGTGTTGCCGTTGACCAGGCTGCTGCGCCTGGTGCCGGACGGGGTCGGCGTTCCCGAGCTGGCGCCCGTGTGGCAGGGCGTCTCGCCGGCAATCATCGTCGTGTTGAGCGTCGGCCTGGTCATCAACCTCCTCAACGCATGGCGCCCTCAGGTGCCCAGGTGGCGCCTGGCCGCGCAGCTGACGTGCGACCTCGTGGCGCTGGGCATCCTCTACTTCCTCGTGAACGCCGACGCGCTCGTCGTCGCGCCGGTCTCCGGGCTATTCACGCCTTTGGCCGATCGTCTCAACGACATCACCACCGTCGGCCTGCTGGGACTCGGCGCGTTGATCGTGCTGAGCTCGATCGACGGGGGCCGCCGGCTCCTCGGGAACGGGCCGCCCGAGGGGGGCGGTCCGTTCCAGTCGTTCGGCCCGGCGCTGCACGAATGGTCCCGAACCTGGAAGGGTGCGAGAGGCATGCGGCACTTCAAGAGCCCCTTGCGTCCGCCGAGGGTCAAGTAGGCAACCTGTCGATCACACGGCCACGCCAAGCTGAAACGACGCGGCGTAGCCCCCAGCCACGCTTCCGGTCGGCGTCACCAGCTCGGAGGCCAGGCTGTCCGAAAAGATGCCGTCCGAGGCGTTGGTCATCGGATTGCTGCCCCGCGACGCGTACACGCCGCTCGTGTGCACGACGTTGTTCACCGACTCGGGGAACGCAATCTGCGACACCTTCACCGACCGCCCGTTGACCGTGGCTTCGATGTGGATGTGTGTCGCGCGGCCCTGATACCACCCGGGATAGATCGTGACGAAGGTCACCTGGCCGTTGCTGTCGGTGGTCTGGATGCCTCTCAGGAAGGTCTGGTTGGCCACGCTGCCGTACTGCGAGTAGTCGCCCGCGACGTCGCAGTGCCAGATCTCCACCTGTGCGTTGGCCACCGGGGCGCAGCTGGTGTTGACGTTCACGACCTGCACGGTGAGGGTCAACTGCGTGCCGGACCGTCCTTCCCGGATGTCGCTCCGAAACAGATCGGTCAGCGACGGAAAGGGCCCCGCGGTCTCGGTGGGCGTCACGGCGCACGCCGCGTTGGTCGACGCGGTACTGGCAGCGGTGGTCGACGTCGTCGATGTCGAGGTGGGGGCCGTCGGCGAGTCGCCGCACGCGGCTGCGAGCGCCGCACCGACCGCGCCGAAGACACCGAGCGCCTCGCGACGCGTCAGGGCCTTCCGTATGCTGTCCGTGCTTCGAATGAGTGGGCTCATGGTTCGTGCTCCTTTGGGCTGGCAAATCCATGATTCCCGACAAGTGTTGGGAAACTGCGACACGGGCGTGAAAGAAGTGTCTGTTGCACTTTCCCAACAGTTTTGCGATGCAATAGCCCTGATGGCTCAGCCGGGCTGGCACCATAGCTTCTACTGGCGAATCGCGGCAAGCTTCGTGGCCCTGGTCGTGGTGGTCGTCCTCGCCCAGAGCGTGATCGTCAGCTACGTCATCACCCGGCCGGACGGCCCGTTTGCCCCGGGCAACCCCAACGCCGCCGCCGGCGCGATTGCCGCGGTCCTGGGCGCGGCCCTGACCGATGGCGCGGGCGACGTCGACATCGACGCCCTGCTGCGCCGCGCGACGGCCGACACGCCCCAGCCGGTCTTCGTCGTCATGAGCGACGGCCGCGTGGCCGGCACGTCCGCGCAAAGCCTCAACCCTGAAATCCTGCGGCAGGCCCAGGCGATGCTCGGGGCCGTGGCGCCGCAGGCGTTGCCAAACGCACGGCCGACGGGCCCCGTGGTCAGCGCGCCGCTGCACGTGCGGGGGCAACTGCGAGGCCTGGTGCTGCTGCCTCCGCCCCCGGAACGCGGCGTGTTCGGCGAAGTGAGGCGGCTCCTGTCGCTGCCCGGCACGCTGGTGCTGCTCGTCTCGGCTGCCGCCGCCGCGCTTCTCATCTTCGCTCCAGCCCGGCGCCGCCTCCGAGCGCTTGAAAGCGCGGCCGAGCGACTGGGGGCCGGCGACCTGACGGTGCACGCGCCGGACGAGGGCCGCGACGAGATCGCACACGTGGCCGGCGCCTTCAACCGGATGGCCTCGGACCTGGCCGCGCGCAACGAGGCTCTACGGACGTCGGACACACTGCGCCGGCAGATGTTGGCCGACGTCTCGCACGAGCTGAAGACGCCGCTCACGGCAATGGTGGGGTTTCTCGACACGCTGGCGATGGACGACGTCGAGCTCGACGCGACGACCCGCAAGCGCTATCTGGCAACGGTCCGCCACGAGACGACGCGGCTGCGGCGCATCGTGGCGGATCTGCTGGACCTGGCGACGCACGAAAACGAGGTGGGGTCGCTGGCCATCCGTGTCTTCGACATCGAACGGGTGTTCAGCCACGTCCTGACGCGCCACGAACGAGACGCCATCGACGCCGGTGTCACGCTGCGGACCCATGTGGAAGAAGGCGCTGACCAGCTGATGGCCGACCCCGACCGCATCGAACAGGTGATTGGCAACCTGGTGGCTAACGCCCTCCGCCACACGCCGGCCGGCGGCGCCATCGAGCTGAGGGCCATCGCGACGCCTGCGGGACCGCGCCTGACGGTCACCGACACCGGGACGGGCATCGCGCCCGAGCACCTGGGACGGGTGTTCGAGCGGTTCTACAAGGTCGACGGCGCCCGCACGTCCGGTGCAGGCGGAAGCGGGCTGGGGCTGTCGATCGTGAAGGCGATCGTCGTCCGCCATCGGGGCACCATCGCGGTCGACAGCCGCCCCGGACACACGGCGTTCGTCATCGACCTACCTCACGTGCCGGTGTCGGCAAACTTGTAGCCGGTTCCCCACGCCGTGAGCAGCAGTTCGGGATCCTGGGGGTCACGCTCGATCTTCCTGCGGATGCGGCTGACGATGGCGTCCACCGTGCGTTCGGTGACGTAGGTATCGCCGCTCCACACGCCTCGCAGCAACGCGGCCCGACTGAGGACGATCCCACGCTTGGACATCAACAGATGGAGCAGATCGAACTCCTGCCTCGTCAACTCGACCGATTCGCCCCTGACAGTCAGCTCCCGCCTGTCGCGGTCGAGCGTGAGGCCTTCGCAGGCGACGACACTTCCCCCCGCGCCGTCCGGCACCACGTTCCGGCGGTGGCGCCTGGTGACCGCCGTGATGCGGGCCATCAGCTCCCGCACGCCGAAGGGCTTGGTCAAGTAGTCGTCGGCGCCGCTCTCCAGGCCCAACACCTTGTCCGATTCGCCGTCACGCGCCGTCAGCATCAGGATGGGCGTGGCCATGTTGGGACCCTCGGCCCGCACGGCCCGGCACAGGCTGACCCCGTCCAGCGCCGGCAGCATCACGTCGAGGAGGATCAAGTCGAACGCCTGGGCACGCGCGCGCTGCAGGCCCAGGCGGCCATCGTCCGCTTCCTCGATGAGGAATCCCGACAGGTCCAGGTGAAAGCGAAGGAGCTCGCGGATCGACCCGTCGTCCTCGACGACCAGCGCGCGAGGACGCGACGCGGGGTGCGCCATGCGTCATTCTGCCACGCGGCCCTTGAACACGCCGGACGGCGCGGCAATAATCGGCGCTGGTTCACGTTTGCACCCATCCAGATTCGCGGTCGCCGCCTGCCTCGTGGTCGCGGCCCTGAGCCGTGCCTCGGGTCAGGGTCCCGCGGGATCCGCGGCGGTAACGCTGTACGAGGGCGCACGCCTCATCACCGGTGACGGCGGCGCTCCCATCGAGATCTCCGCCTTCCTGGTCGAACGCGGCAGGTTTACCAGGGTGGGGCGTCGCGGCGATGTCCAGGCGCCGTCGGGCGCGGCGCGCGTCGACTTGACGGGCAAGACAGTCATCCCCGCGCTGGTCGACGGCCACTCGCACATCGGATACATGAAGCACCTGTCGAGCGGGGCCGTGAACTACACGCGCGAGAACATCCTCGACCACATGCGCCGGTTCGCGTACTTCGGCGTGGCCGCCAGCCAGGCGATGGGAAGCGACTTCGGCGAGATGCCGTTTCAGCTTCGGGACGAGATTCTGGCCGGCAAGCACCCCGATGCGGCGCGATTCCTGACGGCGGGCCGCGGGCTGTCGCCCTTATCGGAAATCAGCCCCGACAACATGCGGCAGGCGGCCTTCCCGGTCACCACGCCCGAAGGGGCACGAGCCGCGGTGCAGGAACTCGTCCCCCGGCGCGTTCGAATGGTCAAGACCTGGGTCGATGATCGAGGCGGTGCCGTCAAGAAGCTCACGCCGGAACTCTACGGCGCGATCATCGACGAGGCGCACAAGCACGGGCTGCGGGTGGCGGTCCACGCCACGGGTCTCCAGGACGCGAAGGATCTGCTTCGGGCCGGCATCGATGTGTTCGCGCACATGATCAGCGACGTGGACGATGAGCTCGTGGCCCTCTTCAAGCAGCACCCGAACACGGTGGTGCTCTCGGCGCTCGGCGGCCCCCATCGGGCCGTGTACGCTCCGTGGCTCAGTCCGGTGCACCCTCTCATCCTCGAGACCGTTCGCCCCGAGCAGATCAAGCGGCTGCAGAGCCGGTTTCCGCAAACCAACGCGGAGCAACGCGCACAGTCAGAGGTCGCCTGGGATCGTCTGGCCCGTGGCATCTCGCGTCTCAGCGCCGCGGGCGTGAAGATTGGCGTGGGCACCGACGGCGGCGGCCAGCAGGGTGATCAGTTCATCGGCTGGACGATGCATGCGGAGCTGGAGAACATGGTGATGGCGGGGATCCCCCCCGCCCAGGTGCTCGTGGCGGCGACGCGCACATCCGCCGAGATACTCGGGCAAGAGGATCTGGGCATGGTGGCATCCGGCAAGAGCGCCGACTTCGTGGTGCTCGACGCCAATCCGCTCGACGACATCACGAACACGAGGAGGATCTCGCGCGTCTACCTGCGCGGCACGCTCGTGAATCGCGAGAGGTTGAGAGCGGACTTCGGCGCACGTCTTCCTTGACGTCCGAGGTCGGGCGGTCCGGTGCGCTAGGCGAACGGACGCCGCCAGCGCAAGCCTGGGAACCGGCGATAGTCGTCGTCCGTCGTGACCCACTCACAGCCGTGCTCGATCGCAAGCGCGGCAAGCCATGCGTCCTGTGTGAGGCTGCCGGTCGCTCGAGATGACTGGCACAGGTCCCGATAGATCTCCCAATGTCGCTCGCCCGGCTGAATGACCGTGGCATGCGCCGGCACGAGCAGCGCCTCACAGAACGACAAGGATTCGTCGAGGGTGGAGGGCTTCATGAAGGCCCGGCGATGCGTGGTAATCCGTACGAGGCTGGCGAGCACCTGTGGAGCCACCCCGTAGGCGTTCGGGCCGTCGGTGACCTGCTGCAGCCAGGTCCGGTAGTCGGCATGCCGCTCGGAGTCGCGGCGGAACGCGTAGATGAGGACGTTGACGTCCGGCAGGATCATGTCAGGCCGTCGAGCTTGTCGAGCAGTTCCGCCGTGTTGTCGAGGTTGATGCCGGGCCGCACGCCGCCTGTCGCTTTCGAGACGGGCAGCGGACGCCTCGACGGCTGCTTGGGTCGACGTCCTCCGGCAATCGCCAATCGGAGGCCTCGCTCCATGAGGCTCGTCAGCGTCTCGCCCCGCCGTCGCGCCTCCTGCTTGGCCCTGATCAGCAGGGCGTCGTCGAGCCGAACCGTGGTACGCATGCGTCGAGTGTAGGAGTGAGACATATGTATGTCAATCCAGACAGGCCGCCGAGAGGATCGGGAGCCGACCGCGACGCCGCGGCACGTGCGCGCGCGAGCCAGTTCAGGTTCGGGCGGAGACGGTGTACGATGCCGCTTTCAACGGAGGGGCGCCGATGACAGGCCGACTTGCTGGAACGCTGGGCACGCTGATGACGGGGATCGCGATTGGCACGATGGCCACCGGCATGCTGGTCGCGCAGCAGCCCGCCCAACCCGCGCCGGCGGCCGGAGGCGGCCGCGGTGGCTTCGGCGCGGCTGCGGGACCCTGCGGACCGCAGGGCCAGCTGGCGGCCGAGTTTGCGAAGAACGTCGACCCGAAGGCGCGCTGCTTCGAGGTGCGCATGTACACGGTCGACAGGGCACGGCTGGGCACGGGCACGTCCAACGGCGGCATCAACGAACTGCATCAGCGCTTCCGGGAGCAGGAGGTGGCGATCTTCCAGAAGCACGGCGCCGAGATCGTCGGCGTCTGGCAGCGCCTCGACAATCCGGACACGCTCGTCTGGATGCTGGCCTATCGGGACCGCGCGCACCGCGACGAGGTATGGGCGAAGTTCGCAGCGGATCCCGGCTGGAAGGCGCTGGCCAGCAAGTACAGCGTGCCGATCACCGCGAACGTGTTCATGATGAGCGCCACGGACTATTCGCCGCTGAAATAGCCACCCGGAATCGCGCCGGCCGCTCGGGGCCCGAGACAGGCCCTCGCTGGATTACGCGCCGGCCGCCGCCTGCGTGCCGGCGATGTATCCCTGGACCGTGCCCTTGCCGAGGCCGTGCTTGTCGAATCCGCCTGCGGCTTCGCCGCCGGCATACAAGCCGGGGATCACCTGCCCCTGCATGTCGACGACCTGCTGGCGCCCGTTGACGCGCAGACCGCCGTAGGAGTCGTGCCAGACCACCATGATCGCGAGCGCGTAGAACGGCGGCTTCGCAATCGGGTGCATGGGCCCCTCCTTCTCCCGCTCGAAGTCGGGATCGGCGCCGGCGGCCACATAGCGGTTCCAGGCGGCGACGGTCTCTGCCAGGTGCCGGAGCGGCATGCGCTGGAACTCGTTGCCGGCCGCGATCTTCGCGGCGAGCTCCTCGAGCGTGTCGGCTTTGAAGGAATAGCCGTCGTCGGCGATGTACGGGTACCGGAGCGGCCAGTTCCGGCGCTCGGCGACCGCCTGATCGAAGATCGCCCAGACGGGCCCCGGATAGTAGTGCGGCGCAGTCGATCCTTCGTTGACGGCGAGCGCGGCGTCGAGGCCGTGGTCGTTGTCGTAGACCTCTTTGATCCACTCCTTGCGGCAATTGCGCCAGTCGCCCGCCTTGTGCGCGACGCCGGGGTTCGGGAAGCCGCCGCCGCCCGGATACCGGTTGAAGCTGTTTCTTCCCGGCAGCCGCACCTCGTTGAAGAAGCGCTTGCCCACCTGGTTCACGGCGATGAGGTCCTGGAAGCCTCCGGCGCCGACGCTCACGCCCGTGGACCGGCGGTATCCGAACGTGGGATGACCGGGCAGCATCCGCGTGTAGGGGTCTCGCGTGCCGAGGCGGGTCGAGATGTGGTACGTGATGGCGACCGTCAGATTCTGATGCATGCCGGCCAAATTGGCACCGACCTTGAGGCCTGCCTTGAGCGCGCTGGCATCCTGTACGCGCGGACCGAGCACGGCCGATCCGCTGGTCAGGTACATCGGCTCCCGCAGGCCCGGGTGGAACATGCTGCGGACCTCCGGGTTGCCGGCGTGGCCGCCGCTGGCGAGCATCACGCCCCGGCGCGCCCTGATGCGTACGACCGGGCGCTCCTCGTCGACGTTGCCGTTCCGCCAGTAGCTCTGCAGCCGCGCGCCGGTCTCGGGATGATTGCGAGGCGACCAACTGGCCTCGATGCCGAGAATCGGGCCGGCGAAGGGCCGCTCGCGGACCAGCTCGTCGAACGCGCGGTCCAACATGAACCGCACGCCTTTCTCGCGCGCCGAGAACTCGAGCGGCCGCGCGAGGGCGACGCCGTTGCTCACCGCACCGGGTCCGACGACCCGGGTCGCGTCGTCCATCTGCACGGGCGCGAACGGGCTGCCGCGTTCGGGGTCCGCCCGGCCCGCGTCCTCGGCCGTGATGGTGCCCGCGCGCATGTCCGTTCGGTCGCCGAGCATCAGGAAGCACACGCAGCCCCTGGCGCGCGACATCCCGCCGCCGGAGTGCGTGCCGTTGATCCGCGCGAAGCGGACGTGGTTGTCCATCAGGAACTGTCGCGTCGCAGGGCAGTTCTCGGCCCAGGCGCGCACCACCTCGCGCTCGTTGAAGCGATACGGGCTGTAGCCACGGCGGTCGACGATCGACCAGTCGACCAGGTCGGCGAACAGGAGATCGACGCTGTCGTCCAGCGCTTCGGGCGGCTCGAGCGGGTCGACCTGGATGCGCCCTTCGGCGTCGCGGGCGCGGGCCCGGTCGCGACGCTGCACCGGGTCTCCGGCGCCGAGCGAGACGAACGAGCCGCTCTGCAGCATGCGGCCGCCGACGTCGTGGCTGGCCTCGACGACGAGCACGCTGGCACCGAGATCGCGCGCGCGAATCGCGGCCGTCAGCCCGGCGCAGCCCGCGCCCACCACGACGACGTCGAACTCGTAGTCCCAGCCGGTGCCGGCGCCGGCCGCGGGGGCCTGGGTCTGGGCCTGCGCCGCGCCCGGATCGAACAGCGCCGCGGCACCGAGTCCGGCGGCGCCAGTCTTGACGAAGTCACGCCTGCCGAGTCCGTTGCCGCGCTTGCCGCGCTGACCGTCCGACGGCGTCCCCGATGTCGACTTCTTGGCCATGCGTCCCCCTCGATCCGCTGCCGCGTGCGATCGGCCTCGACGCGCCGACACACGCGAGCGCCGGAGTAGTCTAGCGAGGCTGCGCCTCAAACCCACGAGCATGCAGGCTCCGCCTCGCTAGAGCAGTATCTCTTGGCCCCGCGTCGCGGGGCGGAGAAACTTGACTCATTTGGTCAGGATTCTTGGTGGTCAAGTTTTCTAGTCGAGCGCGGGTAATCGGGCACTGCGGTATCCCTTCGCCTGGTGGGCGGCGGACCCCTTCGCCGCGCAGAGGCGACGATGCGAGCTCTCAGCGGGCGGTCACGGCGGGACCTCCTGCGAATGGCCGGAGCTGCCGGCGGCCTGGCCGCGATCGGCGCCCGTGGGGCCGGGGCCCAAAGCGCTCCCTGCTCTTCAACGACACGGCGAAACGGATCAGATACACGCGGCAACGCCGCGCCCGAGCAGAAACGGCGCTTCTTGAGCGAAGCCGCGCGGCCGCGCTGGACGATGGGCTCGCCACGCCGCATCGCCAGCCGCGTTGGCGAATCAGCGCGGCGACACCGGCATCCGTGAGCTGCGCGAGCGTCCGGTGGTAACGACGCCGAACGTCTTCCCGCCGCCGACCTTCGAACCCCGCGACGAGCATCACGACGACGCGGCAACGCCACCAGTTGAGTTAGTCCGAAATATGGACTAAACTCGCGCCATGAACGTCAGCGTGCACGGCGCTAAGACTCAGCTGTCCAAGCTTCTCGATCTCGTCGAGGACGGGGAGGCTGTGGTCATCGAGCGGCACGGACGTCCAGTGGCCCAGTTGGTCCCGGTGCGCAAGCGGCGCGCCTCGGCGCTCGGGGCCATGCGCGGGCAGTTCACCATGGCCGAGGGCTGGGAGCGCCCGCTGTCCGATGACGAGGCCGAAGCGTTCTGGGGCGGACGCTAAGTCCGCGCATCTTCTCGACACCAGCGCCCTCCTGTGGGCGTTGAGCGAGCCGGAGCGCCTGTCGCCGCGGGCGCGCCGCCTCGTCGATTCCGGCGAAAACGTCGTCAGCGTTGCGTCGTACTGGGAGGTCGTGATCAAGACGCAGAAGGGGCTGCTGTCGATCGCGGACCTCCCCACGTGGTGGCGACGTGCGACGGAGCTCACCGCCGCCCGCGTCTTGCACATACGCGGCAGCCACGTGACAGCATTGGCCGCACTCCCGATGCTCCACAGGGACCCGTTCGACCGGATCCTGATCGCGCAAGCCGTGGCGGAGGGCCTCGCCGTTGTGACGAACGACGGGCTGATGAGCGACTACCCCGTGCAGACCACGTGGTGAAATAGCCTGGAGCCGCCTCCTGAGGCTGGGCTCGCCAACTGGCCTCGCCGGGCTTGACAACGCCACCGATTGGGCGTCCGATACGCACCAATGTCAGCGCATACGTCACGTCGGACATTTCTCTCCGCCGCGGCGGCGGGGCTGGCGGGCGCCTCGTGCGCCCCTGCACGGCGCGATGGGCCATCCGTGGTCGGATTGGCGGCGCAGGATGTCGTCCCCGATGGCCGCCGCCGTGTCCTGCTGCGCGGCGGCGTCGTCCTCAGCCTCGACCCGAAGGTCGGCGACTTCGAGCGGGCCGACGTCCTGATCGACGGGAAGACGATCGCGGCCGTTGGGCCGAACCTCACGGCTGGCGATGCGCTGCTGGTCGATTGCACCGGCACGGTCGTCATGCCCGGCTTCATCACCACGCACCACCACCAGTACGAGACGCTGCAGCGAAGCCTCATCCCGGACGGCCTGCTGGCGGGCGCGTGGCCACAGGAGAGCTACCAATCGGCGGTGCAGGGCGTCTGGACGGCCGGGCGGATTGCCGATCCGGCCAACCCCGGCCGCGTCATCTGGGACCTGGGGCGTGTGCCGTGCGACCCCGAAGACGGCTACATCGCGCAGCTCGTGGCGTGTCTGAGCCAGATCAGCGAGGGCGTCACCACGGGGACCGATGTCTCGCAGGCCAGCCACACGCCCGAGCACACCGACGCGATGATCAAAGGGCTGGTGGATTCCGGCCGGCGGATGGTCTATGCCTACACCGGCGGGACGAACCGCAGCGCCGATGGCATCCCGTACGAGTTCCCCGGCGCCATCGGCGATACCACGAAGGGCATCGGCCGGATCGCGAAGACGTACTTCAGCTCGCGGGATCAACTGGTGACGCTCGGCCTCCAGTTGGGTGCGGGGCCGGCATTCCCGGGCGCACCCTATACCGGCTGGCAGCTGGGCCGTTCGTTTGGTGCCCTCATCACCGGCCACAACGTGGGCAACGCGGCGGGGGTCGTCGATGCCTCGGCCGACGCCCGAAACCTCACCGACTGGTCGGACGTCACGTTCATCCACGCCACGCGGTGGCAGGACACGCCGCGGGCCCAGGTCGGGGCCGGGACGTCTGCCTATCCGAACGACAGCCGATCAAGGGCGTGGGAAGTGGTACGAGACCGGGGCGCCCATGTCTCCATCGCGCCGCTCATCGAGATGCAGATGCGGCACGGGATGCCGCCGTTTCAGGAGTCGCTCAACCACGGGATCCTGCCCAGCCTGAGCCCCGACGTCGATTCCAACATGACGACGGACCCGTTCTCGCTGATGCGGAGCGCGTTCTCCCTGCAGCGCGCGCTGGCCAACGACCTGGCGTTTCCGAGCAGCAACCCTGGTGGCCTGCCGGTGCCGCACCTGGTGACGTCCCGCCAGGTGATCGAGATGGCCACCGTCGCCGGGGCGGCGGCGAATCGGCTCCTCGACAAGGTCGGGACGCTCGCCCCCGGCAAGGAAGCCGACGTCGTGGTGCTCGACGCGCGGAACGTCAACACCTGGCCGATGAACAACGCGCCCGGCACGGTCGTGACGATGATGAACCCACGCCATGTCCGCCACGTGCTGATCGCGGGGAAGGGCGTCTACTGGAGTGGCGCCCTTGTGGGTTGGGACATGGAGCAGTTGCTGCGCCGGCTCGAACAGGCGCATGAGCGCGTGCTCGCGCGGATCAACGGACCCGCGAAGGTCGGGGCGCTCCCCGCGGGCAGCAACAGCTTCAGCAATCCCTATCGACCCAACCTCGTCGGGGACTGCTGCGTGAACGGGCAGAACACGTCGGCTCCGCCATACGTCCTCCGACCCTGAAGCGTTCGGAGGCGGAGGTCAGCGGCGCTCGGCGCGGAGGATCCGGTACTCCCACGCGCCCGAGTGCATCTGCTCGTAGACCGCCGACCCCGGCACGGCCAGGAAGTTGTCGATCATCGCGCTCCCACCGCCGAAGGCTTGCGCGCGCGTGGCCGCAACCTCGTCGCACGACGCCAGGACGTTCGGCGTGATGGCCCGGTCGTCCGTGATCGTGAAGCCGAGCGGGCCGAGCAGCACGCGGACTTCCATCCAGCGCTGGACGGGCAGGAGATCCGTGTAGAGAAAGATGCCGCCCGGGCGCAGCACGCGCGCCACCTCGAGGTAGAACGCGCGCAGGTTCGGATAGGTGTGCGACGACTCGATGTTGGTGACAACGTCGAACCCGCGGTCCTCGACCGGCAGGTGCTCGGCGTCGCCCACCTCGAAGCACACGCGGGAGTGAAGGTGTGTGCGGCGGCAGAACGCCACGGCCTCTGGCGAGAGATCGACGCCGGTCACGTCCGCATCGAAGGTGTCGGCGAGCAGGGCCACGGTGCCGCCGCGCCCGCACCCGACGTCGAGAATGCGGCGGCCGTGCAGGTTCGTGCGGCCGATGAGCTCGAAGGCCAGCCGCACCGAGCTGGGGTTGAAGACGCCGGGCGGCACCGCGAACTGCGCCTCGTCGGTGTCGTCGAGAGTGAGGTAGCCGTAGTTCAGGAAGAACGACGCGTCGGCCACGCCCGACTGTTCGAGGCGGCGCGTCACGTCGTCGTAGAACTCGCGATGCCGCGCCTTGGCCGCGGCGATCGGCGCGTCGCCTTCCAGAGCCGTGGCCGCCGGCACCGCCGCCCGCGCGGTGGGCTCCTCCGAGCCCCGGCCGCCCGTGCCCGCCTTCAGCGCCTGATCGACGAGCACGGCCAACTCCGAGATCGTCGGCGCCTGGAACAGCTTGAGCACGGGCATTTCGATCTGAAAACGGTCGCGGATCTCCGAGGCCACTTGCACGGCCAGCAGGGAATGGCCACCCAGATCGAAGAAGCGATCGTGCGCGCCGATCTGGGCCACCGCCAACTGCGCGCCCCAGATGTCGGCCAGCGCGCGCTCGGTCTCCGTCCTCGGCTCCACGTACGCCGTGGACAGGTTGGGACGCGGGTGCCGCTCCACGCCCCCGCCGTGCCCCGCGGCCTCGTCGTGACGAACCCACGCCTTGAGGCGCGCGGCCAGATCGTTGATCGCCACGAGGACGCGCGAGCCGACCGGCGCACTCAACAGGCGCAGGAACGCCTCGACGCCCTCCGGCGGATGGATGGCGATGGGCATCCCCGCCGCCTCGGCCTCGCCGGCGTTGTCCCACAGGTCCCAGTCGATGCTGAGCCACCGCTCCCCGCCGGCGAGAGCCATGGTGTCGAGCACGGCGTTGGCGCCGGAGTACACCGCCAGGCCCAGGCCGCCGAGGACCGTCGAGATCGAGGAGTGCAGCACCCAGCGCGTGGGCTCGCGGCCCTCGAACGCGGTGACGAGGTGGCGGAGGCCGCGAAGCTTCGGCGAGAACTGCGCCTCGACGACGTCGAGCGTCGTGTCGGCCACCGACGCGAAGGCGCCCGCATCGATCCGCGCGGCGCCGTGTACGACGAGGTCGATCCGGCCGAATCGAGCGTGCGCCGCATCGACTGCCGCGCGCACCTTGGCGCCGTCGTTCATGTCGGCGTTGACGACGAAGACGTCGTCCCGCTCCGCGTGCATGCGCGCCAACCGCCGCAGGAGCGTCCGGCGCTGGGCCGAAAGCGCCGCGTCCTCGCTCTGCGCCTCCCACGCCTCCGGCTCGGGCAGCGAGGTGCGGCCCAGGAGTACGAGGCGCGCCCCGAGGCGGTCGAACATGCCCTCGGCCAGAGCCATGCCCATGTGCCCGACGCCTCCGGTCACCAACACGACGGGGCTCTCCGGCAGATGTTCCGGCGCGCTCGCGGCGCGAATCACGAGCGGCTCGTACGTCTCGGCCAGCCGACGCCCGGCGCGCAGCGCGACCACCGGCTCGCGGGCACCGGCCGCGAACTCGGCCACGATGAGATCGGGCACGCCGGGGTCGGCGTCCACGTCGAGGTGCGCGAGCCGCAGCCCGGGATGCTCCTGCGGCACCACCTTGGCTGAGCCCGCCCCGAGGGCGCGGGCGGGGTCGAGGGGATCGTCCGCGCGCACCTGTGCGGTGCCGCGCGCCACGAGCACCATCGGCAGCGGCCGGACGGTCAACTGGCTGCTGAGGGCGTGGGCCAGACGCATCGGCGCGAGCATGGTCACCGCCGCTGCCGCGTCGAGATCCGTCGTGCCTGGCGGACCGGCACTCCAGCAGTCGATCACGCCCGCCAATCGGGACTCGCCGGCGCCACAGGCGGCCGCGGCCAGGCGGCCAAACCCGGCAACGGTGAATGGATCCAGAGTGTAATCGTCCTGGCCGGCGCTCTCGAACGCGGCGCCCTGCCGCACGACGATCGGCCGGCCTCCGGCTGCGCGCAGCCGCTCGACCACGGCCTGCCCGAGCCCGGTCCCCTCGTCGAACACCAGCACGCGGCGGCCGGCCAGCGTGCCCGGCGCCGCCGCGGCGGGGCCGATCTCGGCCCACACGGGCCGATGAAACCAGTTCGACGTGTCCCGCGATTCGTGGAGCTCGGCCTCGCTGGGCTGCTCTCCACGGGCACCGATCCAGTAGCTGCGGCGCTCGAAGGGATACGTTGGCAGGCTGACGCGCGTGCGGCGCTCAGTGCCGTGAAAGCCGGCCCAATCCACCGCCCCGCCGTGAGCCCAGAGCCGCCCGACCGAACCGAGCATCACCTCCGTGTCGGACCGGCGCTCGTGGGGGCCGGGGAGCGAGGTGACGCAGAGCGGCAAGGCGTCCTCGCCCTTGACCGTTTCCCCCGCAAAGGTCACCAGCGTGTTGCCGGGACCCACTTCGAGAAACGCCGCGTGCTTGCCCACGGGCGTCCCCGGCAGCGCAACCGAACGCACGGCGTCCGCAAAACGCACCGTCGATCGCAGTTGGGCGCTCCAGTAGTCGGGCCGTCGCAGGTCGCCGTTGGCCCACGCGCCGGTCAGCGTGGTGACGAACGGAATCGTTGGCGCGCCGAGCGGGACCTTGGCGACGACGTCCTCGAACTCGGCGAGGATCGGGTCCATCATCGAGGAGTGGAAGGCGTGCGACGTGTGGAGCCGCCGCGCGGCCACGCCTTCCCGGCCGAGTGCGCTCTCCACGCCGTCGATGGCCGTGTCGGTCCCCGAGAGCACCGAGAAGCCGGGCGCGTTGATGGCCGCGAGCGACACGTCGCCCCCCACGAACCGCTCCAACGATTCAGCTGGCGCCAGGACGGCGAGCATCGACCCTCTCGGCAGGGCCGAAATGAGCTGGCCGCGGCGCGCGATCACGTGGAGTGCGTCCTCGAGCGACATCACGCCGGCCAGCGTCGCCGCAACGTATTCGCCCACGCTGTGCCCGATCATCGCGGCCGGCTGCACGCCCCACGACCGCCACAGCTCCGCCAGCGCGTAGCCCACTGTAAAGAGCGCGGGCTGGGCCCAGCGCGTGTCGCGCAGCTCCTCGGCCGCCTGCGCGCGGCGCCGTGGCGCCGGGAAGAGGAGCTTGCGGAGGTCGGCGCCGAGGCCCGGCTTCAGAATCCGGGCGCAGTCGTCGATCGCCCGGCGCACGACGGGCTCGCTGCGGTAGAGCCCTTCCGCCATGCCGGGATACTGCGAGCCCTGCCCGGGGAACATGAACACGACGGGGCGCTCGGCGGCGGCGAGCGTCCGCTCGAGGCGCTCCGGCGATGCGAGCGCCGCGGCCACGCCGGCACGATCGTCGCTGCCGGCCACGAGCACGCGCCGGTGCCGGAACGCGCGCCGTCCGACGTGGTGCGTGAAGGCCACGTCGGCCAGATCCAGATCGGGGTGCGCTGCCAGATGTGCACCGAGCCGGCGCGTCGCGTCGTCGAGGGCCGCCTCGCTTCGTGCCGACAGCACGACGAGCTGGTGGGACCGCCGTTCGGCGGGCACCTGTGGCGTTGGCGCTTCCTCGATCACCAGATGCGCATTGGTTCCACCCACGCCGAACGAGCTGACGCCGGCGCGGCGCGGCGAGCCGTTCCGCTCCCACGGGTGCAGGCGCGTCGTGACGTAGAAGGGGCTCGACGTGAAGTCGATCGCCGGGTTCGGCGCCTCGTAGTGCACCGTCGGCGGAATCGCGCCGTGCTCGAGCACGAGCACGGTCTTGATGAGCCCGGCCACGCCGGCCGCGCAGGACAGATGGCCGAAGTTGGACTTGGCCGACCCGATGGCGCAGAACCCGCGACGGTCCGTTCCGGCCTTGAAGGCATCGATGAGGGCCGCGACCTCGATCGGATCGCCGAGAATCGTCCCCGTGCCGTGGGCCTCGACATACCCGATCGAATCGGGCGTCACGTGCGCCATCGCGTGCGCGTCGCGAATCGCCGCGGCCTGTCCACGAAAGCTGGGCGCCGTGTAGCCCACCTTGTCGTGGCCGTCGTTGTTGAGGCCGGTGCCGAGGATGACGGCGCGGATCGTGTCGCGATCGGCCACCGCATCCGCCAGCCGCTTGAGCACCACCAGGCCGACGCCGCTGCCGACGATCGTGCCCTGCGCGTTGGCGTCGAACGGGCGACAGTGGCCGTCGGGGGAGAGGATCGACCCGGCGGTGTAGAAGTAGCCGCCGCGCTGCGGCACCCGCACCGTGACGCCGCCGGCCAGGGCCATGTCGCTCCGGCCGACGTGCAGGCTCTCGCACGCGAGCGACACGGCCACCAGCGACGTCGAGCACGTGGTCTGGACGGCGATGCTCGGGCCGCGCAGGTCGAGCCGATACGAGGCCTGCGTGCAGAGATGGTCCTTGTCGTTGGTGACCATCAACTGCATGCCGTCGAGGTACTGCAACGCGTCGCGGTTCTGGGAAAGCTGGTAGAGATAGGTGCTCATCTCGCAGCCGCCAAAGAGGCCGATGGCACCCGGATACGTCGCCGGGTCGTAGCCGGCGTCCTCCAGCGCTTCCCAGCAGGTTTCGAGGAAGAGGCGGTGCTGCGGATCGGTCAAAGCGGCGTCGCGCGCCGAGAACCCGAAGAACTCGGCGTCGAACTCGTCGACGTGATCGAGCAGGGGCGACCGGTTCACGTAGCCCGGCAAGCGGGAAATCGTGTCCGGCACACCGGCCGCGCGGATCTCCTCCATGCTCAGGTCCGCAATCGACTCGACCCCGCCGGCGAGGTTCTTCCAGTAGGTCTCCAGATCGTTGGCGCCGGGGAACCGGCCGCGCATGCCGACGATGGCGATCGGCTCGAAAGCCGGGGCGGGGCGGCGTCCGTTGCGCGCGCTCATCGCGCACCTGCCAGCCCGCTCGCGGCGGCCGTGATGCGCATGGGCAGGTCGAGCGTGGAATGCCCTTCGCGGTGGACGAGGACGCGCCCGACGTAGATCGGGCCGGCCTCGAACGCGGACGGATCGAGGGCGACGGTGAGGCCCACACGGGCGTCCTCCCCGGGATCGAGCACGGCATGTGGCGGCGAGACGACAACGTGCGGCCTGAAGGCCGGCCCCACACCGTCGGCCCTGCGGATCTCGCTCACCGCGCAGCGGACGGTCGTCCGCCCGGCGGTCGTGTTCTCGATCCAGAGCGACGCCGTAGCGGCGTCGCCGAGCCGGCCGTCGAGCCGCACGCCGTGCCCGTCCGGGGACCCATACGCCTCGGCACGGACGCGCTGGAGATACTCCGCCTCGCAGGCTTCGCTCACCTCGCTCATCCCGTCGAGGAGATCGAGGTACAGCTTCGCCACGCGCGACATCCGCTCGGCCGCCGCGGCCTGACCCAAGACAGACGCGCGCCGCGCCGTCACGCCAGCCGCCGTCGAGGCGTCCGCGGTGGACGCGCGATCGACGTCCGCCTGGAGCGCCGACACGGCCTCGCGGCTCATAGTCGCGGCGTACTCGGCGAGCTGGACGAACCACGCCGCCGGATCGGAGGCGGTGAAGGGCGGCGCGGACGATGAGACTGAAGGCGCCTGGCCTGCGACCGCGACGGTGAGGCCCGCGAAGAATCGCGCGTTGACGGCCGCGAGCCGATCGGCGTACGCGGCGCCCCGCTCGGCGACAAACGTCCCGTACGCGCGATCGAGCGCGGCTGGGGTCAGCTGGCCCTGCGACACGCCGGTGAGCACATCGCGCGCGCGTTCGAGCATTCGCGCCGACCGGGCAGCGGAACGCGCGTGGAACTGCGCATAGGGATCGGCCGACGCTTCTGCCATCTCACGCCCCGGAGAACCTGACCACCGCTCGACAACACTCGAGCGCGGATCAGCATACACAATGCCTGCAACAGCGTGGCGGGCCTTTGACGTGGCGCGCGCGGCTGAGCTGGGTGGCTACCTCGAAGCTCGGCAATGCGTGCACGCGACGTGATCAAATTTGTCGAGCCGTCGTGACACGGCCCTCGTATATATAATCGCGGTCACGTTTCGAGAGCGTTCCGACACTTGGAGGAGCACATATGCCCGGTGGTGGCAAAGGCGGCGCGTCGAGCACGGTGACCGTCCACAACGGCCCCGTCACGGTCGATGCCGACAGTACCGTTGAAGTCGTCGGCCTCAACGACATCAAGGTCACGGCGCGGCTCGAGCCCACGCCGCTCAAGACCGAATCCAGGCAGGAACTCATCCTGCCGCAGCCGCTCAAGACCGAGACGCGCCTCGACACGAAGTCCGAGAGCGACAGCCGCAACGCGCTCTCGGTCGATCTCAAGCCCATCGCCATGGACGTCTGCCTGAACACGAGCAGCTCCCTGCCAAAAGGGCAGATCTGCCAGCCCTTCAACTTCCACCTCGGCATGACGTGGTTCGGGATGGAGTTCTTCGGCCTCAACTTCGGCGGCGAATCGCGCACCGTGCTGCAGGATCTCCCGAAGAAGCCCGCCATCGACTGGCCGGCGCAGCAGAATGCCACCCCGTCCGCCGAGCCGCCCGTCGCCCACGGGGCAACGTCCGGCGCCTCGGCCTCCTCGGGCGGCGTGCGCGTCCGGATCAGGTAGACCGGACCCATGCCTGGCGACACGGACCGCAAGGCCACGCTCCTCGCCGACGGCGAGCCGCCGCTGGTGCTCGTGGGCCCTCCGCGCGACGTGCGCGGCGAGTTCCGGATCCAGAACACGACCGGGCGCAAGGTCGTCGTGCGTCAGCCGCTGCTCAAGACTGCCGCGGTGGCCCGGGTGCGCGGGGCCCGCAAGGCGGCGACTTCGCTCCCCGACGGCGGCGTGGCGCTCCGGCGCATCGTGGTGCGGGCCGGGACATCCAAACCCGTCCCCCTCGCGCTGGCGCTCGATCCGCGGACGCCGCCCGGCACGTATCACGCCGAGCTCGACGTCGATGGCGAGCAGCGGGCGGTCGTCATGCACGTCACCGAGGACGTGGCGCTGCACATCTCGCCGAGCGAACTCGTGCTCGCCAACACGCCAGGCAAGAAGATCCAGAAGGAGATCGTGATCACGAACGAGGGCAACGTGCCCGTGACTGTGCGGAGCATCGGCGCCGTTGTGCTCGACGACGAGCTGGCCCACTGCCGGGCGCTGCGCGGCGCCCTGGCCGACGTCGGCGATGCCATGAAGACGCTCGACGACTTCGCGGCCGCGCTCGGCCGCCGCTACCGCGCCGCGTACGACACGGCGGCGCTGCGCGTGCAGAACGACGAGGTCACGCTCGAACCGGGCGACACCCGCGCGATTGCCCTCACGATCGTGCTCCCGGACAAGCTCGAACCGCGTTCGCGCCATTCGGGGTATACGCCGATATCCACGAGCACCTTGACGTTCACCGTCGTGCCGGTTTAGGCAGCGCTCCGGAGGAGGACAGGATATGAACGCCACGTACAGCGATTCCGCGAGAGGCCGATCCGACCGCGATCCGGCGGCCGTCTACTACGGCTACTGCGGCCGCACCAACCGCTATCGGATGATGGATCTGCCCGACTACCTGTCGAACATGCAGCAGGGCGTCTCCAAGTGGGTGTCGGACGCCTCCGCCCTGTATCAGGATGCCGCCGCACGCGGGTACGCGGGCCCGGCAGGGCGAGGCTTGGGGCGCTCCCGGCACGCTGGAACGGACTGCGGGTGTGGCTGTGGAGGCGGCTGCGGGTGTGGCAGCGCCTGTGACGACGGCCACTGCGAGTGTCGGGTGTGCGACGCCGACGTCCTCGTGCACGCGCGCTGCGGCGAGGTTCGCCGGATCCCGGTGACGTTCGAGAACGACACGCGGCGTGAAAGGGCCGTCACCCTGACCCTCGACAGCTTCAAGACGGCCGGTGGTCGCGATCTCAAGTGGGCCGCCCAGCTCTCCGAAACCACGTTCACGCTGCGCGGCTGCGACGAGCACACGGTCACCGTGGCCGTGCAGGTGCGCTGCGACACGCCTGACACCGCGCCCACGCCGGTCGACCCGACCAACCCGAGCGTGGGGGGCGCGCCGCCGGCCGGCACGGCCGTCAACACGCCTCGCGTCGGGAGCGTGGAGCACTGCGAGGTCGCCTACGCCACGCTGCGGGCCGACGGGTGCCTGATTCGCCCGGTCGTGCTCGCCGTTGCTGTGCTGCCGGACGACTGCGACGCGTACCGCCGGCCGTGCGGCTGCGGCTGCTGTCACTGAGGGCGGCCCATGTCGCAGTCGGAGGAGTGGGGCGCACGGTTTCAGGCACTGGCGGGTGACGCGGGCCGGATGGCGGCCCGCTCCCTGCGCCGCTACCAGGACCTGCTCGGACGGGTCGCCAGCCAGGAACTCCAGCCCGAGGAGATCCAGCGGCAGTTTCAAACCTATCTCCAGGAACAGAGCACGTCATCGACGCGCGAGCTGGTCGAGCTGAGCGTCGGCTTTCTCTCGGGCCTGCTCTTCGCGGAGGCCAAGTCGCGCGAAGCGCTCCTTGATGGGCTCCTCCCGCCAGAGGCGCCGCTGCCGCCACCGCCGGCGCCGGCCGGCGCCGAACTGATGGAGTGGTTTCAGTCGCTCTCGGCCTACGCCACCGAGCAGAGCGGCCGCGCCATCACCCGTCACCAGACGCTCGTCAACGCAGTGGCCACGGGCGACATTCCCGCCGCGAGAGTCCAGGAGCAAGGGCGCCTCTTTCTCGAACGGCACGCGCCGGAACTGCTCGACGAGGTGATGCAGCTCGGCCTGAACTTCGTGGGACGGCTCCAGCAATCCTCCGCCGCGCTCACCGACGGGCTCTACGACCGCGTGCTCGGACCCGACCGAGACGCCTCGTCGCCGGAGCCCCCCGTCTGCGTGGACCTGCGAGGACCCTCCGGCTCGGTGGTGTCGGCGACCTTCGTGATCGAGAACACGCGGAGCGAGCCGGCGTCCGTCGTCTGCCGCGCATCAGAGTTTGCCGCCCGCGCCTTCGGCCGGCGGTTTCGCGCGCCGCTCGAGATCGATCCCGCGCAATGCACACTCGCGCCAGGGGAGCACCGGGACATCCGCCTGCGGCTGCCGCTCGACGCGGCAACGTTCGCGCCGGGAGCCGACTACGTCGCCACGCTCCAGATCTCAGGGGCCGGCGAACGCGATCTGATCGTCCAACTACTGGCGCGGGCCGAATCTGGCGCGGCCGGATCACAGGCCGGAGAAGCGCGGACCGCAGAACCGCCGGCCGCAGCGCCATCGGCCGCGGCACCACGTGCGGCGGAGCCAGAGGCGGTGGCGTCGCCGGGATCGAAACGTCGCGCCTCCGCCCCCGCACGCCGCGCGCGGGGCAAGAAGCCCGCGAAGCGCGTCAGAGGATCTTGATAGCAAGCACCGAGCACCGCCAGCACCCCAGGCGAGCCCCTCCGGCCAATCTGCGACACAGCCCAGCCACCGGGCGTGCAAGAACGTCCACACCTGGCGCCGCACGCACCCGAATGCCCGGAATTCCCCAGCGGCATGTTTGATGCGTCCCAGGCTTCGAGCGCGCGATTGAGCCGTTCACTGACCAGCGCTATGCTGGGGAGGTCAATAGGATGCCCACCCTTGAAGAACGAGTCGCCTACATCGAGGGCCAAGTGAGCGAACAGTCCCATGCGCTGCTGGAGGTACGAGAAGCCGTCCGAAGCCTCGAGCACCGCATGGACGGGCGCTTCGAGGCTGTTGACCGACGGTTCGAATCCGTCGACCGGCGCTTCGACACAGTGGACCGGCGCATCGATGCGCTGGACCAGAAGCTGTCGAATCACTTCGTCTGGCTGGTGGGCCTCCAGGTCACGACGCTGGTGGCCATTATCGGCGCGCTCCTGGCCCGTACCTGAGAATCGCTAGACGAATTTGACCTGCACGTCGGGCGACACGCTGAGCGCCTGCTGGAACTCAGCCACGCTGGACTCGGGCGGGTTCTCGACGCCCACCAGGATCTTCCCGTCGGACACCTCGGGGTCGTAGAGCCGGCCTTTGCCGCGCCCGAAGCTGGCGGTGACGACCAGCGTGATGACCGTCGCCACGATCGCGCCCAGCATCGTCAGCTCGAACATGATGATGAGGTTCGGCCACCACGCAAACGTGGGCAGGCCACCGACGTTCATCGGCCACCACATCTCCGTGATCCACGCCAGGCCAAAGGCGATGGCCAGGCCGACCAGGCCGCCGCCGCACGCAATCCACCACATCCAGGTGGCCTTGTCCATGTGGCCGAACTCGAACTCCTCCATCGGCCGGCCCGACAGCACCGTGATCTGCGGGTCCTTCAACCCGGTCGCCCGCAAGCGATTGACCGCCTGCTGCGCGGCGTGGCCGTCGCCGTACAGCGCGTAGACGGCCTTCACGGCTGCACCTCGCGAAGGGCCTGGACCTCGGGCGCCTGGTCAAGGATCGCGCACACATGAACGCCCGTAGAGCGCGCTGCTATTCGCTGCGTGGGTCGCGCCCATTCCCCTAGGATGTCAAGGAGAGCCGTGATCGTCGAGTTGCACACACTCCTGGCGGAGGGTGATCAGACGATGAAGCTCGGTCGTCTTCCTCCGTGTGAACCAGACCGACGCGGCGACAAGGAGCGGCACGCCGATCCACCCGAAGAGCACCACGGGCGACGCCCCGAGGATCATGGCCGGCCCCCCCGGCGAATAGAGCCCCTTCAAGAAGAGGATGGCCGCAAGCTGCACGAGGTACATGACAACGGCGAAGCGCACGGCTTTCAAAGCACTTCGGCAACGACGGATTGCGATATCGAGGAAGGCAGTCGTGCTGTCGCCGAGCGGCTGCCATGTTCCCCGGTCGATCCACAGGCTCCCCGCCCAGCTGATGGCGATGAACAGCCAGGCTTCGACCGCGAACACGACGTCGTCGGCCCCGGCCGACCCGACTGCCCGCGCCGCCACCCACCCGCCGATCACCACCGTCACCAGAACAGACGCCAGCAGCCTTGTTGTCTGGCGACGGCCTTCGCGCACGACGCGCTCGCGCAGTTCAGCGGCGACGGAACGACCATGCGGCTCCGTCTGCCCGAGTTCCCTCCACTTGTCGAGGTCGGTGTTCGAGTTCATGCTCACCCTTCCAGCCGCTCCTTCAGCAGCTGCCGCGCGCGATTCAACCGGACGCCGACATTGCTCTCGCTGATGCCTAGAACCTGTGCGATTTCCCGGTACGGCAGACCTTCGAGCATGAGCGTCACGACCTGCCGATAACCGATCGGCAGGGCCCGGACGGCGCTCGACAGGCGTTCTCGCTGCTGCTCATCAGCGAGCTGCACCTCGATCGTGGGTTGAGGGTCCTGTGCGTCGGCCTCGTGCCCATCGAACGGAGCCGCGGGGCGCCTGCGCGCCACGTGCGTGAGGCAGCGGTTATGAGCGATCCGGAAGAGAAAGGTTCGCTCCGAGCATTCGCCACGAAAGCGTGGCAGCGCGCGCCAGATGGCGATGACGATCTCCTGGAACAGATCCTCGCGCTCACCGCGATCGCGTACGTAGCTTCCGGCCAGGCGCCTCAGCGATGGTCCGTGCGCGTCCAGGAGAGCATTGAAGCGTCGCTCCGATTCGGTTTCAACCACTCGACTGGCCGTTCAGTCTATGACGGCGCGGACCAGCTCTTCGAACGTGTACGCGGCGCCATTGGTCACCACGGTATGTACCTGCGTCACGTTGGCGAGGCTGCGAGTCGGATCCGCGTTCAGAAACACGAAGT